>Ga0315273_10000883_pt1 | contig 32776 bp, 42 predicted proteins | sample YL17G02_0_MG_FD_205753 | JGI IMG/M metagenome (GOLD analysis project Ga0315273, IMG submission 205753) | Sediment microbial communities from Yellowstone Lake, YNP, Wyoming, USA - YL17G02_0 | ecosystem: Environmental > Aquatic > Freshwater > Lake > Sediment | place: USA: Wyoming | collected...
CCTGCACGACATCTGCGATGAGATCGTGGTCCTGGACACGGGGTCCACGGACGGCACGCAGGCCATCGTCAAGGGATTCCCAAAAGTGAAGCTGTTCGAGCGGTCCTTTGTGCCCTGGGATTTCAGCATCGCCCGCAACTACGCGCTGGCCCTGTGCGCTGGTAAGCGGACCATCATCCTCGACGGCGACGAGGAAGTGCTGGACTTCAACCGCACGGCGCGCGAAGCCATACTGGCCATGACGCCACAACAGGCGGGAAGCGCCTATGTCTCGTTCATGCACTCCGACGGCGACAACAACTGGCGCGAGGTGGGGTACATGACGCAACCCCGGGTGTTCAGCCTGGAGGGGGATTTCCACTATGAGGGATCGCCACACAACGAACCCAAGTATGGTGACGCCGAACTGGTCATGCCCGACCTGTGTATCGCGCACTGGCGCGAACAGAAAACCAACAAGGAGGGACAGCGCAACGACCGCACGCGCGATATTATGGCGGGTTTGAAGAAGTCAATCGAGGACGCGAATTATACCGGCGCTGAGGAGAGTTTCAAGGTCATGGACCAATTCCGCCGTCATTACATGATCGCCAAGTTGTCAGCACACTTGCAGGACTTCGATCAAGCCTCGGAGTATTGCGAGAAAGCGTTCGTGCTCTACCTCCAACTTGGGGATCGTGAGAAGGCCCGGATGGTGTCCTACCTCTTGTTAGGCGCCGGTATAAATTTCAGACTCGGAAAACTCCTGGATGTTGCCAAGTACGCGGCCAAGCATCGCGCCTATTGCGGGCCGTGCGCCGACAACAGCTTCTATGGATTCGCCTATTTTCAGGCGGCGGGCGACCCCATCATGGCCCTCGAATATGGCCGCGAATACCTGCAGTGCATCGAGACCGACAGGCTGCGGCCCATATGGCACTGCGAAACATTTGAGCAATGGGACGATGTTCTGTTGCGGGTTGAACTAACGGAATACTGGTTGCAGAACAAAAATGCCAAGATCGACAATCCTGACAATTGCAAACTCCTCGTATAGGAACCATGCGGAACGCCTTGTCTATTCTTTGAGGCAGACCGGCTACCGGGGCGAGATCACGGTGCTCACCGATGAAGACAATTTCCACATTGCCGGATGCACGATGCACCACATGTGCTTCCGCGATTACGGGGGCAAGAACCTAAACGACGCCCGCTGGTTGCAGGTGGACCTTGACCTGCCCTTCCATATCGGTGATCGCGTGATGTACATGGACTGCGACATGGTGGTGCTCCCACGGGCTCCAATCGCCAAACTGTTCAAGCACGATTTCGGCGCATCCATCGTTGACCGAGTGGGTGGGTGGGAGCACATGGTCCCGCACATCAAACGATTCCTCGGCGGGGTGTGGGACGGCAAGGTTTACATCGGCGCCCCATTCGTTTTCAAGGTCACCCCGCAAGCGCGGGAGTTTTTCAGAAAGCAGAGGATCTTCGGTTTCCTACCGGCGTCAATCGGGTTCGGGAACATGATCGCCTACAATCTGGCCTGTCAGCGGTACAGGGCTCCGAAGACGATAGTGCCACGGGACAAGATCATCTACTGGTTTGACATCGAGGCCGACAAGCCGGAACAGTCGTTGCGGATACAGAACAAACTCTCCCGGCGCAAGTGGTTTATCCACTACGGGGGCGCGAAACACAAACTGGTCGCGGAACTCGAATACAAGACGCTCATGGTTCACCCGGAGGTTGAATACCTCCCGCGCCTCATGCCTGCGTCCCAATATTTTTTATAGAGATTTATCTTGACATTTGCGTGCGCCGGGTATAATTGATACAACTTTGAAAGGGTTCAAAATGAAGAAGCTGAATTTGGGATGCGGCAAAGACATCCGGCAAAACGATGGATGGATCAATATCGACATCCGCCCCGGTCCCGGAGTCAACTTGGTGCACGATCTCGGATTCCCGTTGCCGTTCTCCGAGGGCGAGGTCGATGAAATACTGGCCCAGGATGTACTCGAACACTTCCCCATCGCCATGACCCAGACCCTTCTCCGCGACTGGCGGCGCGTGCTGAAGGTCGGCGGCGTGGCGGTGATCGAAGTCCCGGACATCAAGGCGCAGGCCGCGCAGTGGTTGCGGGGCCAGGTCGCGGGCGCCAGGCCCGATCAGCACATCGACGCCCGGTTCTCGGAAATCGTCTACGGCAAGCAGGACTATCCGGAGAACACTCATTACCAACTTTTTACCGAGGATCGTTTCAAAATCGAACTCCACGCCGCGGGATTCATCGGATGGACATTTTATTCGCGCGGCCGAGCCCTTGGTGTAAAGGCGGTAAAATGAACGAGGTAAAAGTGTGCTTCTTCTTCACCGATGCGGGGTTGGTGCCATGCAGCTGCCACATTGTAGGCGCTCATGTGGTCCCAGATGACGCCGGAGAGTTGGTGTTTCACTCCGCCCTCGCCCAGAAGGACGCGGTGAACAGTGCGTTGTTGGATATGATGTGCGAAATGTCACAGTGCGGGAGGTGCGAGTACCTGGTGGGATGCGAGTCCCATGAACCCAGTACCGATGCTTGCGCGGCACACCTGCTGTCCGAAGCCGAGCGCAGGGTTGAAGGGAATAAGGTATGAAGTGCCAAAGATGCGATAGGGATGTGCCGTATGTTATGTGTCCACAGGGCCATGCCATAGAAGCCCCCTGCCCCTCCTGCAAGGAGCATGAGAAGGTGGAGGGCGTGCTTGCCGCCGCGATAATTGCGGCTACCGGAAAAGATGTCACAGTTGAAAAGGTTATCGAAATGGCACGGCAGGTTAATAATGAACTCGAAGCCCGCCGCTCCGCCAGTGGTGGGAAAGGGTGATGGGATGGAAGAAATAATCATGCGCGAGTCGCCATTGGCCGCGAGTCTAAAAAGTGTGGATGGTTGGGTTTCAAGGAATGGTTTCTATTTTGGGACCGACGAGGGCGCGGCACGGTACGATGGTTGCACTCATGTTAAATGCATGAAGTGCGGCCTGCCCACGCCCAAAAGTCATCTTTACTGCTCCAAGTGTTCGTCTGATATGTCGCGGGAAAAGTACCTTGAAATGCCGCGTCTGGAATGGGACGGCGAGGCAATGATATATTCCCACACTCGCGACAAGTATTATTGCGACATTGAACAGATATGCGATGAACTGCAAGACGAGAGCGGGACGGACACGCTTGACAGTCTGCAACTGGTAATTTGCGAGCCAACATTCGGAAGCGAGATATGCGCCGACCATTTCGCTGACGAGCTTCCCGAAGACGGGGAAGTACCCGATCAACTGTTGGATGCTATTGACGAATTCAACAAAGCGGTAAGAGTCGCGGGTCCGCTATCATGGCATCCAGGGAAGTACGCGCTGTGCATCCCCCGCTCCGTCAATGGTGAAGGGAGGAAGGTATGACATACGACTCTCCCAATCCCAACCATCCCGACTGCAAAAGGCATCGGTGGCAGTTGGTACAAAACCCTACCATACGATTGGCGTATCGCGTCTGGTGTCAGAACTGTGGGTTGGGGTCTGAATACGATGTGCTTATCAGCCAAGACGATAAACCCGCACTAAAAAGGCGGCTTATCAAAAGCGTACCGCGCCGTCGCCGCTCCGCCACTGGTGGGAAAGGGTGAAGGGATGGAATGCGAAAGATGCCACGGCGAAATACCGCATGTGGAATGCCCGCATTGCTTTGCATGTAATGATATTCCTTGCGATAGAGAGGCGATTGATAACGCGCTAAAATTATTATTGCAGAAATATACAAAACTTACTGGCGGTTACTGGTGCGAATCGGAACGGTTGTATGGCAAGGCTCAAGATGCCATCAAGGCGGGCCGAGGGATGGGAATATCGCCCAAATTGTTGCTTGCGATTACCGAGGCTGTTTTGTCTATTCGCCCCGCTCGCGAAGTGAAGGAGGGATGAGTATGGTAACGGCATTGGTAGTTTTTGGATGGGTGATTGGATACATAGCGACACTGGCAAGCGCGATAGTTGAATCAAGGAAGTCGGAATCATGTGATGCCGCTGTGCGACTTCCAGAAGTGTGTATCTGGCTGGTGTTACTGTGGCCGTTATTCGGATGTATGGCCCTCGCGTTCTGTTTGGCAGACCATACCCGCTCCGCCACTGGTGGGAAAGGGTGAAGGGATGAAGGTTGTATTCGTAAAACGAACCCGCAAGAAGAGCGGCCCGTACTATGTGTCGCTTGATATCTATCACCAGAGTTTTATGGTGGGGCCATATTGGGATACCAAGACAGAGGCTAATTGGTACGCAAACAATTTGCGGGTTGCACTGAAAAAGATTGTAACCCCCATCAAGGAGGGCGAGTCTGATGATAAAACCACTGGTGGGAAAGGGTGAAGGGATGGATACACTTGGTGGGATCATAGAAAAGTTCAAACCGTTTGGTATCCATCCATTGGATATTGAAATGAACGAATTGTGGCCAGAGATCAGCCGCAAAATCACCCGTATTCGCAAGGACCGTAAATGCGGGTGGTGCGCTAAAATGATACCCAAGGGCGAATGGATGCGTATTGCGTCAGGTAAGACGGAGCGCAGGGAGATGGTTTCAACCTATTACTGCATGGATTGTATGCTTGAATTTGCAGATGGCTACCCCCGTTCCACCCCCATCAAGGAGTCCCCCGATGCGCGGCCGTAAAAACTGCGGGGCCGATGTGGTCCATGTGCCGGGTGCGAACTTTAAGGAACCCAAGCCATGATACATATTGGTGATGCATTAACCATCCTAAAAACATTACCGAATCAATCGGTAAACTGTTGCGTTACGAGTCCGCCTTATTGGGGCTTGCGAGATTATGGTGTTGATGGGCAGATAGGGCTTGAAAGAACCCCGGAAGAATATGTTTCGCAACTGGTGGCAGTGTTCGCCGAAGTGCGGCGGGTGTTGCGGGATGACGGGACGCTGTGGCTCAACCTGGGCGATTCGTACAACGCCTATAACGGGAATCGGGGAGACTCCAAGGGCGTTCAAAAGAACGCGCACGAGATTATGCCGGACCCTCCTGGTGGATACGGTCTATCATGCAAGACGCTCAAGCCCAAAGACCTCGTGGGAATCCCATGGCGCTTGGCGTTTGCTTTGCAAGCCGACGGATGGTATCTGCGCCAGGACATCATTTGGCACAAACCAAATCCAATGCCAGAGAGCGTCACCGATCGATGCACCAAGGCGCATGAGTATATCTTTATGTTGGCGAAGCGTCCGAGGTACTACTACGACGCGGAGGCGATAAAGGAACCGGCAATTTATTTTGATGACGACAGAAAAAGCAGGGCGGCAGAATGTCATAAATCCATGCCAACAGGTGAGAGAAACGGTATCCGCCCCCTTTACAAAGACGCCCTAAGTTACGATGGAAAGCACAGCGACAAACAGCGCGGCCACGGACGTCGCCACGCTGGATTTAATGACAGATGGGATGCAATGAATAAAAAAGGACAATGCAGTTCCATGAGAAACAAACGCTCCGTCTGGACCGTTCCCACGCATGGATTCAAGGAGGCGCATTTTGCAACATTTCCGGAAAAACTAATCGTGCCCTGCATCCTGGCAGGGTGCCCCGAAGGCGGAACCGTGCTCGATCCGTTCTTTGGCGCGGGAACCGTTGGGGTTGTTGCCAAGAAGTGCAACCGTAAATACATCGGAATCGAATTGAATCCCAAATATGCAAAGATGGCACAGGATAGAATCGACAATATCGGAGACATGTTATTTTCGGAGGCCACCCCATGAACCAATCCCAATGCCCCCGCTGCGAGGCCGATGTGGTGCATGTGACGGGTCAGAAATGTAGGGAGGGCAAGTGATGAACCGCGTTGCGTTTTCTTCTATTACAGACCATTGGGAAACCCCGGTGGAGTTGTACCGATCGCTAAATAAAGAGTTCCACTTCAACTACGATCCGTGCCCCCGGCACCCTGATTGCGATGGGCTCAATACGAAATGGGGATCCCGAACCTTCTGCAACCCGCCGTACAGCGGCATCAAAGCATGGGCCGCGAAGGCGCACGAAGAAGCGCAGTCCGGAAAAACGGTTGTGCTCCTAATCCCAAGTCGTACCGATACCCGTTGGTGGCACGCCCATGTTATGACCGCCAACGAAATCCGCTTCTGCCGCGGAAGGCTCAAATTCGGCGGTGCGAAAAATAGTGCGCCGTTCCCTTCATGTATCGCCATCTGGAACCCCATCAAGGAGTCCCCCGATGCCCGGCCGTAAAACCTGCGGGGCCGATGTGGTCCATGTGCCGTGTACGAATTGTAAAGGTGTTACTCCATGAACCAATCACGGGTGACGGCGGACATGGTAGAAATCGTAGTCGCCAACCATTTTAACTGGCGGCAAAACCTAATAGTTCCCAATGTCCATTGGGGCTTGGGGCTTGAATATGAATGCGACATGGTTATAGTGCGGCCCTCGGGCTATGTTATCGAGGTCGAAATCAAAGTAACCGCCGCCGATTTAAGGCGGGACCGAAACAAGCGCAAGTGGCAATTTATAAACAGCGCCAACCTTTATCGGACCAACCAATTATTTAAGCTCCGATACTTTGCGGTGCCGGTGGAATTGGCCGGCGAGATTAACAACATCCCCGAAGGTTGCGGTTTTATTGTCGCCGATGTCTTGGCCGAGGATGGGACCGTAAACAGGTATGATGGCTGCTGCAAAATCGTCAAGCAATCCCGGGTGAACAAACAAGCGTTGCCGATTTCCCCCGCTAAATGGGACAACCTGCAACGACTGGCGGCGATGCGGATATGGTCGCTAAAAGAACACATGATGGCAATGAGGAGAAAATAAATGTGTCCATGTGATTACAAGCTCTACCCCAAAGACTGGCCCCAGATCCGCGCCCGCATCCTGGCGCGCGCCGGCGACAAGTGTGAACGGTGCATGGCGCCGAACCATGCCGAGATAGTACGAGATGCAAGTGGATGGAAATTGTACGACCGCCTGACGCCGGGGCAGAGGTTCGATTACAATTACAAATCCGTTCGGATCGTGCTCACCATCGCCCATGTTGACCACGCAAGGCCCGCCACAGATGGCAACCTGCGGGCGTGGTGCCAGATGTGTCACTTGAGATACGATGCGAAATACCACCAGGCACACCGCAAGGAAACTCTCAAGGCCAAGCGAACCTCGCCGTTGTTCGATCTATCCATGTGCCCCCGCTGCTCCCGCCCCCAGCCGGATCCCGACGGATTGGGAGTGCTGCACTGCACCGGGTGTGGCTACTGCGTGCACCCCAACGAGCAGGATGGTATCTGCGGGTTCTGCGGGAGGGCCACTGTGGACAAGCAGGGGCGAGGCCGCGGACCGGGAACATAAAAGAAGGAGAAACGCATGACATCGGAACCTATCCAAGAATGCTCCAACTGCGGCGCCACCGGAGTAAAACTCAAGGAGAACAGTGTGCGCGGTGTAAAATGGCAGGATCTTCCCCATATGGTCAAGTTATGTGCCTATTGTCAATGCATCCCCGAATCTTCAAAGCACGACCAGGGACTAAGGGCCATAGCTCGGATGATGGCAACACTCGAATGCAATATGCGGGAGGAAAAACCATGACCACCAACGAAGCCAAAGAAATTATTTCCGCCACACAACACGACTTCGACCGGGGAGAGCAAGAGCTTATCGCCTGGATCTCCAAACGCACCATCGACGAAATGATTGTCATCATAGAACCCCTGGTAACCGTAGCCAATGCCCGCATCGAGGACGGCAACCAATCAATCAAAGCGTTCTTATCCCTCTACGGCGTGTCCAAGATACTTGAACTCATAGCCAGGGAACCACACACATGAGAGAAATCCGTAAAATCGTATGCTCATGCGGGGGCACCGTAAAGGAACAAGATACCACACCCATGGAAGAATCCTTATACGGCTGTCAACAGAAGGGATGCTGTGTCAAGGCATATGTATGCGAGGGTTGTAAAACCAGGTTTGTCTTCGCACTCGAAGCACCAGAATACAACTATGATTAATAGAACCACTACACCATATACGCATATACCCATTCGTACACTGATCGTGTATTGTTTATTACCTATAATCCCTAACCAAGATAAACATAATATCAAGTTTTCTGTTGACCTGTTATAGGCCTTATGGTAAGATTTTTCCATGGAAACAAATACAGATATGAACAGTAACAAGCTATATAGTCAATCGCCGGCGCATCACCATGGCGTAACCAAATCAATTATAGCCAATATGGACAATAGCCTAATAGGGGAGGAAAGGTACCCCGCCTCGTTCCAATATCCCAATTTTATTTCTTTAGGAGCCCCGGTATGAAGCGTCGTGAGGTGATACGGGTAGAGGCGCCGATGGTGGCAGGTTGTCGGCCGGTGTCGCATGCCCCGCACTATCCGGGCAGGCGGGAGACGATATGCTGGCGGGTGGCGGCGAGGACGGGTTATAGCCGGCGGGTAACGGACGAAATATGCAGCGCAATGTTTATCGAGATCATGCAGGTGCTGTGTGAGACGGGTAAGGTGCAGGTAAACGGGTTTGGGCATTGGACGGTAACGAGGTTCCGGGGTGCTACTGGCGGGATGAACAACCGGACGGGTAAGCGTATAAGTGTTCCGCCTGGTTGGAGGATACGGTTCAGCGCCACAAAGAGGTGGCGTCAGGTTGTAAGGGAGGCATACGATGCGGTCAATGACAATGCGTAGGGTGGTCTGTGCGGTGCTATTGGGTATGGTAGTGGGCAATGGGCTATGGGCAATGCCGGTGCCCTCTGGCGGCATCGTAGTGCGTCCTCGTGGTATTGTGGCGGGTGGTGGTACGGGTGTGGGTGATGGGGATATGCCGATATTAGCCGCTAATATCGGCTCCCAGGTATGCCGATATCAAACACTTACGATCAATAATTATTTTCCTGGAACGGGGGTATGAGCCATATGCCAAAACATACCAACCGCGTACGATGCCATATGAAGCCTCGACACCCCGCCACAGCCAACCCCGTACCCATACCCACATCCCCCACGCCCATGCCAACACAACACCACTGTCAAAAATCCTCACCAGGGGTGCAGCATCAATTCCTACGGGAAAAATATGAGGCGGTATATACCCCTCCCTGCGTATATCCCTGGTTCATCCCCATTGGTTACAAGTCTAAAGGGGGGTGTGACAAGGCGGGTTGCAATGGTGGGTGGGGCGCGGTGGACCGGGCTGGGGATGCCCGGGGTGGTGGGGGTACGGAGGTGGTGAGTGGGGTGGTGTACCTGGCGAGTCCGTATAGTCACAGGTTGGGGCGGGTGAGGGAGGCGAGGTATCGGGTGGTGATGGCGGTGGCGGCGGGGATGATACGGCAGGGGATGTGTGTATATAGTCCGATTGTGTACAGTCACCAGATGGCGGGGGCGGTGGGTGGGGATTGGGGTAGTTGGCGGGTGCACGACCTGGGGATGTTGGCGGTATCGAGTGTGGTGTGCGTACTGTGTTTGGAGGGGTGGAAGGAGTCGGAGGGGGTGAGGCGTGAGATAGAGGCGGCGGTATCCCTGGGGATACGGGTGCAGTATATGTTTCCGATAGGTTATAAGTCTAAAGGGTAATGGTATGATAACGGCGGCGGAGATCCGGGGTTGGGCGCGGGTGGTGGCGCGGGCGGGGTTGTTTATGGATTCGATATTGAAAGTGCAGTGCGGGCATAGCCATGGCGCGCGGGGGCGGGTACGGGAGTTGGCGGAGTTGGCGAGGTCGATGATAGCGGCGGCGGCCCGGCACGATGTGGACGAGACGCGGATATTGGCGGCGGCGAAAAGGTTGTCGGTGGAGATGTTCGAGGCGGAGGCTATGCCCGAGGTTGTGCAATGCAACGAGCACGGTGTGATACCGTGGCACAGAATGCCCGCGCTTAGGCGTCCCGGGCGGCCCCTGGGGAGTAAAAACAAGTTGAAAGGGGCGGGTCGTGGGTAAATTACCGTGGGTGCTCAACGATAAGGACGGTGTGCCCGTGGGTGCATTCCGCACCAGGGCGCTGCGGCGGCTGGTGGCAAGATACCTGCGGGTGGTGGCACTTGGGACACTGCCGGGTTCCGGTAAGGGGTTGGGCGGGGCGGTGGAAAAGTATGTATGGGGTAAAACAGGTGGTACAATACATGCCGTCGGTAGGGAACCCGCGAAGTTCGGTTTTAAGGTGAAAAGAGAATTGGGCATGATGCATTGTGATCGGGGGGCGGCGAAAAGACTGCTCGCGGATGCCCGGCGGCTCGTTAATGATCCCAAGTTCAAGGTTGCGCTCGCCCGCGAATGTGAGAAGTACATCCGGGGCAAGGGTAAATAATATGCCGTGGGCGTGGGTACTGCTGGCGTTCGTATGGTTCGCAATAGCGGTGATGTTTTTGAGGTATCGGGACCAGGTGCGGTTCCGCGAGGAATCCGAAGCCGCGTTCCGCCACGGCTGGGACCGGAAGATGCCCGCGCGGGACACCTGGTGGCGGCGGTGGTATGTCGCGGCGAGGAATGCTTGCCGGGCGTGGATGCATAGGTTAGGAATCTAAAGGGGGATGAATATGTGCGATTGCATGAGATACGCGCCCGCGGAAGGCGTGAGGGATTGGCGGTGCCCGGAGTGCGGTACCTGGTATGTGTGGGTGTACGCCGAAATGGACGGGTATTGGAAGCCGCAGACACTGCCGAACCATTCCGAGGTGAAAAGAACATGGGACGAGGAGCAGGCGGCCGATAGGATGCTGGCGCACGCCACCCCGCAGGAGAACGTCCCGCATCCCGCGGCTACCGGGGCCGCCACAACGCCTGTGGTGCCCGTAGTGTCGCCCGAGGCGTTCGGCATGGACGAGTTACCCGGCCAGGTAGTAAACACGCTTGTGGGGCACTACGCGCATCCCAGTGCGATCGTAGACGCAGGCGCCGTGGTCGGCCTCGGTACAAAGATATGGCACTTCGGCCATATCATGGCCGGAGCCCGGATCGGGGAACGCTGCGTCCTGGGGCAGAATGTACACATCGCATCAGGGGTTCACATTGGCGACGGCGTGAAGATCCAAAATAATGTATCCCTGTACGATGGGTGCGTTATCGAGGACGATGTGTTTATAGGCCCATCGGCGGTGTTCACCAATGTGAAGACACCGCGGGCGTTCGTAAACCGACACGACGAATACCTGGCCACGCGCGTGTGCAGGGGCGCCAGCATCGGCGCGAACGCCACGGTGGTGTGCGGGGTGATAATTGGTCAATATGCGATTGTCGGTGCCGGGTCGGTGGTAACCAAGAATGTCCGCAGCAGTGATATTGTTGCCGGTGTTCCCGCCAGGTTAATCGGTATTGCCTGCCGATGCGGTACGGTATTGGTAAAAACGAACATTGTTGACAATAAATCCAACGTCCAATATAGGTGTCGAATATGCGGTGCCAAGGAGTTTTTGCGCACCCGTGAATGCCCCACTACTACCGCCGATATAATTAAAGGTACCATATAATGGCAAAGCGTAAATCTGTTCCCGCGCCCGGGCCCAAGGATTTCAACCCGGTGATGATCCCCATTGCCGATCTCAACAAAGCCGAATGGAATTACAAGACCGATGACGAGGCCATGGCCGCCAAGCTCGCCGCCAACATCAAACGCAATGGAATCCTGCAGGCGTCCGTGGTATACGAAGCCGGGGGTAAGATTATTGTATTGGACGGCAATCACCGGCTCGATGCGTACCGCAAACTCGGTATCAAGGCGGCGCCGTGCCTGAATATGGGCCCCATATCCGAGGCCGCGGCCAAACGCATAGCGATCGAACTCAACGAGACGCACTTCGAGTCCGACCCCATGCGGCTGGCGGAAACCATTAAAGAACTCCTGGCCGAATTCGACGACCTCGAAGTGACATTCCCGTTTACCGGAGATCAGATACAGGGGTTCGGGGATCTTATCGACTCAAAGCTCGATTGGAACGATGGCGAAGCCGCCGACGCGGAGCCGCAGATCGATAGGGCTGCTGAACTCAACAAAAAATGGAAGGTGAAAACAGGGGATATGTTTGGTTTGGGCGCGTTCACGGTTTGCCCCAAGTGCGGGAAGGTTCACAATCTCGACAAGGGGGTTGCAAATGAAATGTGAATGCGGTCACGAATTTAAACCGAAGATGCAATACCGGCATAGATTGTTATGCGGTGACTCGACCAATGCGGAGGATGTGGCGAGGGTGATGGGGGGGGGGAAGGCGGCGGCGGTGCTTTGTGACCCCCCGTATGGTCAAAACCAAAAAGGGGTTGAGCATGATTCTCCCGAAGAACATTCCGCTCTCATGAGCGGGGCAATTGCCGCGCTTCCAATTGAAAACGGAGTGATTGCTGCGTTTCAGTCTCCGCGCACTTTTCACGCATGGACAGACCCGGCAAGGGCGCGTGGGTTTGTGTTTGAGAGAATGCTATGGCTCTACAAGGCCGCACAATGCACCTTCCCGTGGCGGGGATGGATTCTGACTTCAGAATCCATCCCCGTTTGTAGTATTGGAAAGCCTCAATGGCAAGATGTTCACCCGTTTTCACACGACTGTTATTATCTGTCGGAGGTTAGTGGTGAATTGGATCAAGACTCCGGGTGGCACGGGAGCATTAAGCCATTGTCGGTTGTTTCCGATCTGATGAGGCGAATATGTCCGTCTGGGGCAGTGGTGTTTGACGGATTCCTCGGCTCCGGCACCACACTTGTCGCCTGTGAAAATTTGGGTCGCAGATGCCGCGCCATGGAAATATCTCCCAATTGCTGCGCCATAATTTTACAGAGGATGCGGGATGCATTTGGTGTTGTCGGAGTTAAAATATGAAATGTTCCTGTGGCCATACATTCGATCCTGAAATTCAATACCGGCACCGCCTGCTTTGTGGGGACAGCACCAACGCCCAAGTATGTGATGCATTTATGGCAGGCACCAAGGCCACGCTGGTGTTCACCGACCCGCCCTATGGCGTCAGCATCGGCAAAAAAAATGTGATGCTAAACACCTTCCAGAAGGCTGGAAGGTGTTTAGGCAACTTGGACATGGATGATATGCCGCCCAAGGAATTGGGTGAAATGTTATTGAAGGTTTTTAAACTGTGGCGCGGATATATGGCGGACGACTGTTCTGTGTTCGTGTGCTCTCCGCAGGGCGGAGGTCTCGGTATGATGATGATGATGATGATGGATGCAGGCTTGGAGGTGCGGCACATTCTGAATTGGATTAAAAATTGTCCGACCTTCAGTATGGGCCGTTTGGATTATGATTATCAGCATGAACCAATTCTATTCACATGGACCAAAACCCATAAGCGCAAACACGATGGCGCGTTTCGGACTTCGCTGTGGTCCGTGGATAAGCCCCATGCCAACAAGGAACACCCCACGATGAAACCAATTGAACTTCCTACCTGCGCGATTCTCAACCATACCGATACCGGCGATGTGGTCGTGGACATGTTTGGCGGCAGCGGTACTACCATGGTGGCGTCCGAGAACACAAAGCGATCATGCCGTATGGTGGAAATTGATCCCAATTTCTGCGCCGTGATATTGGAAAGAATGACAACTGCATTCCCAAATATTAAAACAGAAAAACTCCCCAGGAAATAATTGAGGGTTTCCGTTATGGTTAAAATCAGAAAACGCGAGTTCAAGGAGCGCGCCCGGCGCCTCAAGCATTCCCCCAAGTACGACTGGATCGCGCTCACCCGCGAGTATGTCGACGGGCCATATACGAGCATCCGTGAATACTCGCAGTGGTGCGATATACGCCGCAAGGATTTCAAGGAGGATCGTCCCTGTCTGGACGCGATATATAAGGCCGCCAAGGATTTCAAGTGGAGCGAACTCAAAGCCCGGCGCATGCGGGCGGTGATGGATAATGTTATCGGCGGCCGCGTCGACAAAGGCGTACGCGATAAGATATCGGAAATAGTCGAACTCAAACTCACCGCGACCAAGGCCATGGCCAAGATCCTCGTGGATGTCGCCAATGGCAAACGCCCCGTCGAACTCAAGGGCGATCTCTCGGATATCATTAACGACCTCATGCGCAGCCTGGGTGGGCGCACGCGCGAGCAGGACATGCCCGCGCAAGGCGGGGGCGTGAACATCAACCAGGGCGTGCAGGTGGCTGATAGCTTCCGCAAGGAGATCGAGGGCGCCGATGACAGCAGCATTGAAAAGCTCGAAGCCGCGGCCCGCAAGTCGGTGGATGAGATCGAGAAGCTAATTGATATCGAGGTGGTGAAGGATAAATAATGTACGATGAGAAATTGCAACGCGTACAAAAACTCCGGGGTATGATGCTCAACCGCATCGTAGCCAAGTCCCTGGATTTTTTCATGCACCACCACCGCAGCACATCGGATACCCCGATGTCGTTCAAGGACATGCCGTACCTGAAACAAATCTACCTGGATGCATCGCCGCAGATCGCGCTTATGTCCAGCGTGCAGACGGGCAAATCAGAGTGGGCGCTCATCAAGGGGTTTGCGTGCGTGGACCTGGGGTTGAATGTGTTTCATGTATTCAGCACCGGCGAGGCCAAGACCTCGTTTGTACGATCACGCATCAACGACCTGTGCGATCGCGTGCAGGTGTACAAGGACATGGAACACGACAGCAAACGCAATACATATCTGCGGTCTATCGGGCGCGCGCATTGGAAATTTGTGCTCTCCAACAGCAAGGCGCAATTCGACGAGTTCCCCGCCGATGCGTCCATGGTCGACGAATACGATTCCTGCAACGAGGAGAATATACCGCTTATCGACACCCGCTTGGAGAACAGCAATTACAAATTCAAGTGGAACCTCGGCAACCCCACGGTGGACGGTTATGGTATCGCTTATTTCTTCCGGCACAGTACGGCCAATGAATGGTATTACCTGTGCGAGAAATGCGGCGAATATTTCCTGGCCGATTTCCTGCAGGCCGTGGTCTACGAGGTCCGGGACAAGGACGGCCAGCACCGCGAATATAAATTGCACGATACCGAGTGGAAGGAGGACTGCGGCCGCGACATACTTATGAAATGTTCCTACTGTGCCCACATGCAAAACCGTGGCCCGGGCATGTGGCAGATTGGCAACGCCGACGCCGCCATAAGCGGGTATCACATATCGAAGCTGATAAAACTCAACTCGCCCATATACGAACTGTGGCGCGAGTGCCAGGCCGCCAGCGGCAACGATTATAAGACGCAGGTGTTCTACAATAAAAAACTGGGCTTGCCGTATGCGGGTACCGGGTCCAAGCTCACCGCGGATATGCTCGACAAGTGCACCTTCGATTACCTGGCGAAACTCTCATCCACCAAGGATACCTGCGCCGGCCTGGACGTCGGTTCCAAATTCGATATGCAGATTGTAATCAGCGCTCACAACGAGGGACGCCGCAAGCGCCTGGTGCTCAATGCGCTGCGCCTGAATAGCATGGACGAGGTGAAGGCCGCCATCGACACCTACAATATTAAAACGATGTGTGTGGGTATCAAACCGGAGCGCAACCTGGTTAAAAGTTTCCGCGAGGAAATGTACGGCAAGTGCGATATCATTATGGTCGAAGAACTCGAAGGCCGCAGCGGGGCACTTAAGATCCACGGATACCGCGACAGCGAGGACGAGGGGGTTGTAACCGTCGACCGCACATGGATGCTCGACGAGACCATGAAGCAGGTACGCCATAAAAATATCATTGTGCCTAAGAATTTCAGGTCCATACTTGACGGGTTCTGGATCAAGAGCATGGAGTCCATCACGCGCATATTTGAAAACGAGAAAGAGGAATACCGCTGGTCCAAGGCCGTGGACGATCACTTTAGGTTCGCGGATGCGTTCAGCATGCTGGCGTGGATGCGGTGCCAGGACGTGGTTATTATAGGCGACGATTTCCGGGCCCCGCAGGAACCCCGGCAGCGTTCCGGGTTGAGCGAGGCCGAAGCAAAATCACAGTGCCGGGCGGACAGTGTTGGAATCATCAGGAGGCGTTATGGGATCAATAGGCATGGGTTCTCGCGGCGACAAGAATTTCCGTGAGCAGATACGCGAGGCGGTCAGTGCTCATATCGAGCAGTACATCGACCGCCCGGACGCGTACCGGGTGATGCGGCAGATATTCGATGCCGAGGTAGCCGAGCAATCCCTGGCGCGCAGCCATAAAATGGTATTTACCGCCAAACGCCTGGGAATAACGTTCAGAAGTTTAAAAGACAAATTGAGACGGGGCCAATAACCCAAATTGTTTTTTCGACAATTCCAGTGTTTTGACATATATTACATCGTGTGCAATACTATTGTCGCAAGTGAAAATTATGCGGTAACTGTATTGAAGGGGGCACGATGCTTGATTTCCTGGGTTCCAAAAAACTGAAAGAGGCACGCCAGGAGATCGAAACTATGCGCCTCGAGGTCACCGACCTCAAGGAAAAAATCAAGGCCCGACGCATCACCGAAAGCTCGTATTTGTTCTCCGGTGACCTCACCCCTGACGCCATCGGACAGAGCAAGGAACAACGCAGCGATCTCAACACCGCCGATTATTGGACGCTGCAGAAGCAGTGTTACGACTGCTTCAAATTGTTTCCGTATGCCAAACGCGTAATTGAGATGACAACTGATTTCTGCCTGGGGAGCGATCCCACTTTCACCGTCGAGGATACGGTCAAAGCCAAGTACAAAGACGTGCAGATGATCCTCGAGGAATTCTGGAACGACTACGACAACAACTTCGACCTCATGCTCGAGGGTATGACGAACGAGTTGTGGATTCTCGGGGAACAGATATATCCGTTCGAGATCGACCCCATGACGCGGGTACTTAAACTCGGCATCGTGGACCCGCGCATGGTCGAGAAGATTCTGCGTGACGATAAGAACCCCAAACGCCTGAATCAGATCGTATTGCAGCGCAATCTCTACGGCAAGCAGAAGGTCTACGGCGTGGTGAACGAGGTCGCCGGCCGGCTGCGGCCCATGGATAGCGCCATGGCGTCCACACCGGACTATGAGTATGTCGCGCCGGCGTTCCTGTTCCAGTGCAACCGGCTGCCCACGCAGACGCGCGGGTATTCCGAACTCGCCACCATGATCGAAACCCTGGACATGCTGGATCAATTCATATTCCAGGTGACCGAGCGGTCGCTGCTCATGTTCCATTTCATTGCCGATGTGCTTATCAAGAATAAGAGCGACGAGGAGATCAAGAACTACCCCGTACCGGACCCGCGCAAGAATGCGGTGTTCAAGCACAGCCAGAATGTCACGCTCGATCTCAAGACCCCCGACCTCAAGGCCGTGGATGCCGACATGATATGCCGTATGGTTGTGCGGTACATCCTGGCCGGCGTGGGGATCCCCGAGCACTGGATCGTCAGCGGAGAAAACACCAACCTTTCGACAGCTCGAGAGCAGAACAATCCTATCGAGAAGCGCCTGGAGCGCAAACAGGGCCTGGTGAAATACATGATCCGCATTCTGTTTCGCGCCCAACTCGAGGCGCGCATGACCGGTGTCACGCCGGCCGAGATCAACGAGATCATGAAGGGTGTTAGCATCAACCTCCCGGCCGTCGCCGGCATTGACCGGCGCCTCCGGGCCCAGGTGCTCAGCGAAACCGCCAAGTCGCTTGTGATCGCCGTCAGCCAGGGTTGGGTCACCAACCGGGACGCCGGCAGCGAGTTTGTGGCGCTGGCCAACAAGTTCGGCATGGAACTTTCCAATCTCGGGCTTGAAAAGGGGCTGTCGGATATCATCCCCGGCAAGAGTGGTCCGCAGAACATCGACGGTTATTTCAAGAGCATTGATCAGATGGTCAAGCAAATGGACAGCACCAAGCCGGGCATGATGACCAAGCCGCAGATCCCCCAACCCGCGGGCGCGGAGGCCGAGTAATGGCGTCCAAGCGGCAGATCGCATACGCCGAGGAAGTCCAAGCCCTCATGGATTCCTATGCCGATGACATTGATATCGGCAGCATGCGTATTCGGAATCTGCTTATCGAACTTAACCGTTCGCTCACGGTAAAAATCATGGCCATGAGCGAAGACGAGTGGATGCGCATGAATCTCATGCAGGCGCGCCGCGATCTCACCGAACTCATGGGTAAATTCAAGATCGGTTATGACGCCGAACTCCTGGCCACGCTTAAAAAGGGCGCTACCAAGGGCGTCAACAGCGTCATTGAACCGCTGAAAAACAACCTCGATATGACGCTCCTGGCGTTCGAACCCAAGGTGTGGAAGCCGGTATTCATGGACCCCTATATCCGGCAGATATGGAATGTATCGTCCACGCTCATCACCGGGGCAACGCAAGAAGTGGCCGAGAAGATCATGACCGACATCACCCTGGGCCTGGCCGGGGGCCTCAGCCGCGAGACGGTTATCAATTCCATCGTGGGGCAACTCGACGGCGAGGCATTGGGGTTCAAGGACCTCAACGATCGCGCGTGGGCGATATACCGCACCGAGACCTCGCGCATGTTCAGCCAGGCGTCGTATCTGCAGATGTCAACCGCCGAGGAAATACTTCCCGGCAGCGAAAAGCAGTGGATGCACGGTATCCTGTGGGGTGCCGGCCAGGAACCGCGCGCGGGGCATGTGGCGTTGGATGGCGAGGTGGTGCCGTTTGATGAGGCATTCCAGGATCCGATTACGGGCGATGCGCTGCGTTATCCGTTGGACCCGCTGGCGCCGCCTTCGGCTACGGTTAACTGCGGTTGCACTATGTCGCTCGTGTTACCCGCGGATTCGTTTCTGCGTGACACCACTATGGTAAACGTTTAAAGGGGATTTCAGATGTCGAAGAAATCGGAACTCATGGATCTGCTGCGCAAGAACGGCGTTGTCGCCATCCACAACGGGATGAGCACCAGCGAACTCAAGCTCGCGTGGGACAAGCACCAGGCCGATATGAAGGCGCGTGAGGAAGGCAAGAAGGAAGAAGAACGCCTCGCCAAGATTGCCGAGAATCACCCCGCGCCCGCGCCCGTCCCCGCGCCCGTCCCCGCGCCCGTCCCTGCGCCCGTACCCGCGCCTGCCCCCGCGCATGCGTCTGCCCCCGAGACCGTCCCGGCTTACCGGACCGTCCCCGTTGCCCGCAAGCAGCGCGTCGAGGTGAAAAACGGTACCATCGTGACGCCCGATGATATGCGGCTTATCGACCCGCTGGATGTCATGGTCCGCCGGGTCGTGGGCAGCGTGATGGTGGTGATCTTCAAGAAGGGCCCCAAGGTCCAGTACAACACCCGGACATTCATGAAGATCAATTCGTAAAGGAATTGCAAATGGAACTCCGCGAAATCGTGCAGAAGACCGAGGGCAAGGAAGAATACTGCGTCCTCAGCAAGGACGGCAAGAAAACCCTGGGGTGCTATCCCACTAAGGCAGAGGCCGACGAACGATTGAAGCAGGTTGAGATGTTTAAAAACATCAAGGCCGCCATGGACTTCGGGACCGAGGGCGTGGACGCGGTGCTCATGCAGTTGCTTACCACGGCATACGGCTGCGATGATGCCCAGGCCAAGACCATCGTGGGCGCCGGCATGGACAAGGAAAAGATCAAGGCGGCCATGGATACGCTTAACCTGGCACCCAAACTGCAGGCGTCGTATCTGGAACTCATCGGCCTGTGGCGCAACGATGTGGCCCAGGATGCGTACACCGACCTCGAATTTCTGATGAAAGAATCGCAACTGGAATTCCACCTGCTGGAATCCGCCAATGCCGAGGGTACGGTGTGGAAGGTCGCCGTTATCGAGCACGGCAAGAGTTACAACAAGACATTCTACACCCCGGAATCGCTGGCCGACATGAAGCGCATTATCAACGAGGCCCAGGCCGCGGGTGCGCCCATCAAATGCAATGCCTTCAAGCTCGAAAACACGCTGAACCATTTGCCCGACAAGGCCCGGGATTTCATGAAGGGGTTCGTGGAGAATATTGTCGGCTGGTTCAAGAACGCCGAAATCAAGGGTAAGCAGCTTGTGGCCGAACTCCACCTGGACGAGGGTGCGGAGAAGGTCCGGTCCCTGCTCATGACCGCCATGAAGAAGGGTATCGCGTATCCCTTCGGCCTGAGCATTGACGGCGACGCCGGCGATAACGGTGTGGCGAAGGTGTTTGACGGCAAGGAAGAAGTCAAGGAAATCCGTCACGTGGAATCCCTGAACTCCATCGACTGTGTAACCTGGCCCAGCGCAGGCGGTAAGTTTTTAGCATTAGTCGAATCTATTTGCAAGGAGGAAGCGATGTTCAAGGTACTGGCCGAAACGCTGGGGGGCCTGTTCCCCGATCTCGTCAAGGGCGTGGATGCCGCCAAGCTCACGCTCGAAAGCGCGAATGCCCTGTTTGCCGAGGCTGCGAAGGCCGAGCCCCGGCTGGCGATCGTGCTCACCGAGGCCAACATTCCCGAGTCCATCAAAAGGGTCACGGAGGTCGTTGCCGCCGTCCGTGATGAGCGCGTGCGCGCTGAGGCTGCGGCAAAAGAAACCAAGGACCAGGAGAAACGTGCCATGGAAACCGTGACCGAGGAGACCAAGAAACTGATGGAAGAGACCAAGGCGCTTAAAGAGGCCATGGAGAAGGACCGCATGAACATGCTTCTGGACAAGGTGCTCGGCGCCAGTCCGCTGCCGGATCTGTTCAAGGACACGATCCGCGAGGAATTCAAGGACAAGACCTTCAAGGAGGAAGATCTCCGCAAGAAGATCTCTGCCATGGAGAAGGCCGTGGCCGCCAACCGCGAGGAAGCCACCACGGGCCAGCGCGTCTCGGTCATCACCGAGGAACGCGACAAGAAGATGGGCTGGATGCAGAACGAGTTCGACATCATGCTCGGTGAAGGCACCGACGAAAAGGGCAACCTGCGCGAATCGCAGCGCGGTATCTTCGGCGGGTCCATCCGCAAAGCCTACACGCAGATCACCGGCGACGACGGTATCGGCGGCGTGTTCCCGCGCCGGGCCAAGAGCCGGCTGACCGAAGGCATTGAGAGCGGCGACTTCCCCTACCTCCTGGCGAATTCGGCCACCAAAAAGCTGGTGCGCGAATACAACGCCGGCGACGCGATGTATCGCAAGATCTGCCGCGTCGTGCCCCTGACCGATTTCAAAACCCAGGATCGTGTGGCGTTCGGCGAGTTCGGCAACCTCGCCACCATGGTCGAGTCCGACGGGTATGTGGAGTTTACGAACCCCAGCGAGGAGAAGGCGACCTATGCCGCGATCCAGAAGGGGAACTTCATCAGCCTGACCCGCAAGGCCATCGTGAACGATGATCTCCGCGCGTTCTCCGACCTGGTGCGCAAGATCGCCCGGGCCGCCCTGCGCACGCTCAATGTGTACACCTTCGACAAGCTGCTGAACTACAGCGATTCGATCAACGGCGGCACGATCTACGACGGCCAGGCGCTGTACTACAGCGGCCACAGCAACATCGCCACCGATGCGCTGTCCTGGACCGCGCTGGACGCCGCGATGACCGCCATGTGGAAGCACAAGGACATCGATTCCAAGCTGGAGCTCGGTATCACGCCCAAGTACCTGGTGGTGCCGCGCGAACTCAAGGCCACTGCGGAACGCATCGTGAACACCGAGCGCTTCCCCGGGACGGAATACAACGATGTGAACCCGGTGTACAAGGCCGTGGAAGTCCTGGTCAGCCCGTACCTGCGTGCTGATGCGAACAACTGGTACCTGCTGGCCGACCCGCAGATGTGGGACGGTATCGAACTCGGGTTCATCGGTGGCGCCGAGGCCCCGACGCTCATCACCAACTCCGCGGAGAACGTCGACTCGATGTTCACCTACGACAAGCTGCGCTACAAGGTGCGGCACGAGTACGGCGCGGGCGTCCTGGACTATCGCCCGTTCTATGCGGGCATCGTCGCCTAATCAAGAGGCATAATGGCCGGGCGGGGTGTTCAAAAGGCACCCCGCCCGAGCCTTATCCAAGGAGTGAATAATGAAAACGAATCTGTCAAACCCGGCCCCTTGCAACGGCGTCCGCATGTGCGGAGAGGAAGGCACGACCGGGACCGGCCCGGAAACGATGGGCTGGATTACGCTTCCCGACGCTTCAATCGTGACGGTTCAGTTTCGCCCCAAGGGGACAAACGGAACGCATGTCACGATGGTTCTGCAAGCGTGTGTAGCGGGCGGTGAGGCCGCGCCGACCACGATTGCGACCAAAGACCCGACCACGGTGGACAAGTTCTCCACGATTAGCGGTGCGGCATATGACCGTTATCGCATCAATGTAACGGCACAGACCGTCGCCGGTTCTGGTTCGCAAGCGTTCCTGTCCGCCCGCCGGTAAGGGGATTTCAATGGCCGAATTACTGCTCAAGGTTGGGGATTCCGGTCGTTTCAAGGACGGTGATATTATTCTCGCCCACAACGACGCCCGAATTCTTGATGTCCACGCGCAACACATTTGCGACCCGCGACCGGTGGGATTTAACCGGTACGGGTTGCGGACCAAGAACGGGATGGTGGAAAAGTATTTGCAGGAAACGGCCGTGTATCGGTTCGAACGCATTTCAAGGACCGAAGTGGCGCGGGTGAATCTGCTTACCGGGCAGGGTGACATTGTGGACGACAATCCAAACATGCACGGTGAAAGTATCTTTGTCGAAGCATTCATTGCCCGGCAGACCAAATTTCAGAATCACATGATATTCGGTTCTCCCGGAAAAGAGGTATGGTACGGCGGCAGGCGTGAAATCAATGACGGGGTTATCGCCACGGTATGGAACAACATCGAAGAAAACACGAAGCACCGCAAGGCTGACCATCGTTTATGGCCCATGACCGAGCGCGAAAAGATGGTATTTCTTGGCGTATCCGTTACTGATTTCGACAATGCACGGGCTGACGAACTGGTCGCCCCGAAATTAAAGTACGGATTTAACCCGCACATTAACATTGCGGAACTGAAGAAGATGAAGAAAAAGGATGCTCAAAACTTCTTGAAAGAGCATCAGAAAACAGTCGAGGAAAATACCCTGCACCGGAGAAAACAGTTTGTGAACTATCGTGAAATTGTTTCCACCGGAACAGTAAAAGATATTGTCAATCCAGAAAAAGCGGTTGACATTCGTGACATTGCATCCCCTTATGATACTGGTGCCATTGTCAAGGCAAAGGAATAGCATGGCGCAGGTAACAAAGTCCATCGGGACGGGGGTGGGCAGGGATTATTCTACTGTTACGGCATGGCACGCCGACCTTGATAGTGATGTTATTTATGACGCTGGCGATATAGCGGTTGGTGAACTGCACAATGATTCCGTGTTCAATGAAGTCGTGACATTTGACAAGGGCGACACGATTGGACTTGCATCGGCAAGGATAACCGTTGCGGCCGCAGACCGTCATACCGGCATCGCGGACACGGGCGTGAGATGGCATAAGACCGGGAACAGTTGCATAATCCTGCTGAACGAAATCCCGTTGACGGTTGAATTCGTAGAGTTTTACGCATGGGGTTCCGTGGGCGGATATTTTTATTGCATTGAAGGGACATTGAGCGGGAATCCAGTAATCGTAAGGAATTGCATTTTCCATGATGAGGTCAATACGATGGGAGGTGCGTTGCCAAGCCCGGAGAACGCAAATTACGGTGGCGGGGTATTCCCCGGAACCGACGGGGCCTTTATAATCCAGAACAATATTTTTTACAGGATGCAAACCGCCGTCACGGATTATGCCGGAACGGAAGCGCACAAACTGTTGAATAACACATCGGTTGATACATGGTATTCGTCGTATTTTACCTTTAATATGGGCACTCCGTCGCCAATCGTTGATACCATAAACAACATCGCCCTTGAGTTTGACCCCAACGATTTCAGCGCTATTGGATTTGACCTTTGCAACGAATCGGCGGCGAGTAAAAACAATCTGTCCGGTGACGATTCGGCGCCCGGACCCGGTTCGAAAATGTACGAAACCCAAGAAAAAGAATTCATTTCCTGCACCGTTGGTTCAGAGGACTATCACCTAAATGACGGTGCAACTTCGGAGGGGGCCGGTGCTGACATTGGAACTACCAATGATGTAAATATTGCCTGCGATGGTTGGGACCGGGCTGATTTCGACGAAGATTGGGACATCGGCGCGGCGGCATTCACGGACCCGATTATTGATTCAATTACGCCCGCTTTCGGAACGCGCAAGGGCGGAACTCCGACAACCATTGCCGGGCATCGTTTCGTCGCCGGTATGACCGTTGTTTTCAATAACGATGCATCCGCGTCTGATGTTGTCATTGTTGATGACCATACCATCACGGCCGTAACGCCCGAGTATAACGCGGGCGACTACGATGTGAATGTAAGCGACGGAGAGCGCCCCGATGCGGTTCTTGTCGAGGGGTATGAGTTCAGAAGGATAATGCAAATTGACACGATAACGCCGGACGAAGGCACCGAAAAGGGTGGTACTTCAGTTGTCGTTCGCGGTGATGCATTCGACGATACGGACGGAGTTGATGGGGCGAAGGTGTTTTTCGGTTCAACTGAAGGCACCGTAACCGACATCCCAAGTGAGTACGAAATAGATGTCACCGTCCCGGCCCATGCGATAGGATTGGTTGACATCCGTGTTTTGAACGCGGACTTGACCGAAGTGACCGCAAGTGATGCGTTCACATTCACCGATGACCCGGCTTGGCCCGTCGAATTGGATTCCATTGACCCGGAAATCGGTTCCGTGGTCGGGGGAACGCTTGTCACCTTGAGCGGAAAGAATTTTGTGGACGGAGCCGAGGTTTATTTCGGTGGGGTCGAATCCGCTGATGTGACCTTTGTTGACGATGATGAAGTCACGGCCATAACTCCGGCCGGAACTGTCGGGCTTGTCGATGTTCGAATTGTAAACCCGGAACTCGACGAGGCGACGCTTGAGGATGCGTTTGAATACGAGGCCATGCCCGAACCCATCCCGAAAGAGGATGTCACTTTTGCCCGTGGCAGGAATCAGTCCGGGACATTCAACGGGGCGAGGCTGGTTGGTGATACAGGGGTACAGGAAATCGGCATATATCCGTGGGTGTTCATGGAAGACCAGACCAGATTGAATTTTACCTTCAAATTGAACGGCACATTGGTTGATGATATTGAAATCGCCGTTCAAGGATGCTTGCATGGTGGTCAGGCGGACCCGAAAACGCTTGCCGTTGCAAATCCGACAAATGGCGTGACCAGTTATCTTGTATCCGGGGTGGTATATGACCGGGTTCGTGCGGTCGTGACCAAGCTGGCAAATGCGGGCAAAGGTTCACAAGTCATTGTTTCCGGGAGAAGGTAATGAACCTTGATACCGCCATCACAAAACTGAAGCTGATTATCCAGAGTCAGGTCAGGAACTTTGACAGCGAGACTGATACCCTCACGGAGTGCATGGAACGCGCTGTGGGGCGTTTTAACGCCGATAAGGGCGTGGTACGGGTGGATGCCCTCGACGGCAACGATACCCCCCTTGTGGGGCTTCCTGCCGCGTTTACGACCGATTTCTCGGTCATACGCCAGGTAGAGTACCCGGTGGATGACGATGCACTCGAACCCACATACCTGAAACCCGACGAATATATGGTCTACCGCAAGCCCAGCGGGACGCTGTACCTGCGGTTCCTGACGGGCAGCCCGGTGGCCGATAGCGACAATATCAATATCACTTATACCGCCCAGGCCGAGATGGTAAGTGACCTGGTTACCGCGGATGCCATCGCGGTGATCGAACTCGGCGCATACTTTGCATGCCTGAGCGAATCGCAGAAGGCTGCCAACACCACGAACAGCGGCGAGGGCCTGGACTTCGTAGATAAACAATCTTCCAGCCAGCGGTACGAAGTGCTGGGGGAGAAATTCCTACGCAATTACAACGACGCGATATTCGGGAGTGCGACCAAGGCCAAGGCGCTCAACGATAATGTCGCGGCGTCCAAAATAGACAACTGGCATACCGATACCAGGTTTAACGATACTCGCATTATCCACAAGGATGATTGACCGTGAAGGTATATGTCGGCACCGAAGATGTGATCCGCAAGATCGACGCCATGAAAGCGCGGTGGCCGGTTACATATACCAAGATGATGCGTGAATTCCTTATGGCTGCCGCTTCATACCTGGCGACCAAATCAAAGCAGATCGCCGGCGCCGAGGCCAAGGGATCTACGAGTCAATATTTCCAGGCGTTTAATATATCCCCGATCACCACCGAAACCTCGGGCACCATGAGTATCGAGGTCGCCAACCAGATGCTGTATTCACTGGTCGTGGAGTACGGCGGCAAGTGGAGCAAGCAGCCTCCGGTGATGGCATTGGATCATTGGGTGCGGCGCATCATCGCCCCCGGGGACGAGAAGGCCGTCAAGTCCATGTGCTTTGCCATTGCCAACGCTATTCTCAATCGCAGCAAGGCTGCCAAGCTCGGCCAGGTTTTCAAGCATTCTGCGGTTGCCGGCGGCGGTAAAGTCATGACCATGAACCGCGCATTTGACGCCAGCAAGTCCATCCTGGACCAGGAACTCGAACGCGTTGTGGATAAGGCGATCAAGGGATTATGGGCTTTCTAACCGATATAATCGACTCCATTAAAACCCTGGTGGAAAGCGTCACCGGGGTTGAGAATGTTTACGGCCACCGGGTTACCCTGGTGGATGATGCCGATTTCGTGAGCAAGTTCAAGAAAACAGACAACACATATCTCGGGTTCCAGATATATCGCGAATCGCGTGAGACATCGTTCCAGGCGTTCGCCGGTCAGGGTAATAAAGTCCGCAACGCGCACACCATTAAAATCGTCGGCATCATCGGCGTCAAGGAAGACGGCAATACAAGCGACACCAATACGGAACTCTCCGAACTCATGGAAGACATAGCCGACGATCTCAGCCAGCACATTACCGTTGACGGCGCGGTGGCGGACAGTGAATTCCCTTCCATCGGCCCCGTCGATTTCGATGTGATCAGTGGCCGCGTGTTGTGGCGCTGCGAATTAACATGGATACTGTACGAGGACAAGATCATCCCTAAAATCAGTTAAAGGAGACCTGCCATGCTTACGCGCAAGACGCTGCTCCAGGCCAAGATTGAATTGGTATCCGGTACCGCGGAGACGATGGGTGATACCGATGCCGTGCTCATTTCCAACCTTACGATCGGCGTGGACCCCAAACTCATCGAACGCGATGTGTACCGGCCGACCATCAGCGCGTATGGCGCGCGCGTGGGCCGCAAGCTGTTCACCTGCAGCTTCGATGTGGAACTCAAGGGTACCGGCGAGGTGCCGACATTGATTGCCCCCCCGGAGCAGGACGCTCTCCTGCGCGCGTGCGGGCTCATCGTGAGCGAGGTCGCGGGTAGCGGCCTGATCTATATGCCCACATCCATCGAATCCGAAATGGCCACAACCACACTGCGGTTTAACCTGGACGGCCAGGAATACTGCATTGCGGGCGCCATAGGTACCCCGACATTCAAACTCACTGCCGGCGAATACGGCGTGATCAGCTTTAACTTCACCGGCCTGTGGACCAAGCCCACGGATGTGTCGCAGCCTACTGCGGTGTACCGCAACGACACGCTGCCGCCCATCGTGGAAAGCATCGGTTGTGAGATCGACAGCTATGCCATTATCGGGGAACTTCTGGAATTCGGCCTCAACAACGAGATCACCGAGCGCCCGGACTTCAACAGCCCCGAAGGTCTCAGGGGGCTGCGCATCACCAAGCGCGATGCCGGCGGTACGGTTAACCCCGAGATGATCGCCGTAGGTACCAAGGATTATTGGTCCAAATTCGAGGACGGCGATAGCATGACGGTCATAGCCGAGGTGGGTACCGAGGTCGGAAATACTTGGGGATTCACTATGAGTGCGTGTCAATTGACGGCGATGGCCCCGGGCGATCGTAACGGCCAGCGCACCCTGGACATGAATTTCAAGGCCACGGGTACCGACGATGAAATTGTTATCTTCGCGCATTAACGCATTTTTATAAAGGGGAGCATGCCATGGCGGTGAAGATGATCGATTCCGGGGATTATGAGTTTTCCCTGCCCGACGATACGGGCGATCCCAAAACGGTGTTTGTGGTAAAGCCGTTGGACCAGTTCGAATTCCTGCGGATGTCCGCGGTATTCGGGCGCATTGCCGGCAGCCTGGATGCCAAGGGCGAGGGCAAGGGGTTCTTCGATTTCCTGGCCAGCGCGGACAGCGAGGGCTTCCAGCGCGCGTACGAGCGGTTCATGGGCGAGCATATCATCGAGATCCGCAACATCCGCAACCCCCAGGGGAAACTCGTAACCGTCAAGGGTGCAGAGGTGGACCCCAAGGTTATCGGGCCCATGGACGGTTTTGTTATTTTCAGCGATGCCATCGGCAGGGTTGCTGTTGCGGGGCAAGAACGAAAAAACTGAAAATCGCGGTGCTGTGCAGCGTAGAGGGTTTGAGTTGCCGAATATGTAAACCTCGGGACGGCACCGCGAAGGCACTTAAAAGGGCCGAAGAAGCCCGGAGGGACCGAGGATGCATGGAGCCCACGGTCAACCCGCAATTCTCGGACGACGAAACCGGGGAGAACTTTTACCGTTGTCCCCTGGCACTATTAACCCCCGAGGCCGCGGCAATGGTGGAACTCAGCCAGTATGCTGCCATGGGTATAATGCCGTTCGGGGGTGGAATCCTGGAACAGCCGGCGTGGATACTGGCACGCATCAGGTATGTCCTTAATTGCCGCAGTGAATATTTAGCCGAAAAGGAAACGCATGCCCACCGGAAGTAACAAAAGCAAGCAGATGACCATCGTTATCATGGCCAAGGATGCAACCAAGGCCGCGTGGAAATCTGTTGAGGGCAGCGCCCAGGACGCGATGAACGCACTCAAGACGAGCGTAAAATCCGTTGAACTGGCGTTCCTGGGGCTTGAGACTGCGATCCTGGGTTCGGGGGTGTTCGCGCTCAAAAAGATGGTGACGGTTGCCAAGGACATCGGTGTGGCGTCTGTGGCAAGCCGGTCCGAGATGGAGCAGTTGAGTTTCGAGTTCGAGAACATGATGGGGAGCGCCGAGGAAGGCGCCAAGGCACTGGAATCGCTCACGGCCGCCACGGATAAACTACCGTTCACCACGAAGGCCATATCCGAGACCGCCAAGAAACTGCGTGAGATCGGCATGCTCGGTCCCAATGTCGGCGCCGGCATGAAGGCCGTGGGGGATATGGCCGTTGATGCGGGGGTGGGCGTCCAGGAGATGGGTGACGCACTTTCCCGGATATGGCTTACGGGTTCGATCGGATCCCGGGGCCCGTCGGGGTTCATCCGCGGCATGCTCAAGACCAAGATGGGGTTGGATGTTGCGAAACTGTCCACCACCGAACTCGGGGAAGCCATTACCAAGCTCATGATGGATCCCCAGTACGGCGTGGTCGGTATCGGTGACAAGTTCAACAAGACTTTCGAAGGCATTAAAATCCAGATTCAGAAGACCTGGACCACCGTTAAAAATGCCATTGCCGACACCGGGTTATTCGACGAGGTGAAACGCATTGCCGACACCATCCTGAAATACATCAGCGGCCCCGAGTTCATGGGTACGATGAAACGCCTCGGTGATGTGCTCACGGGGGTAGTGCGCAGCTTCCGTGAAAAGCTCGAGGAGATGGTTAAAAACGGCGATGTTACCCGGTTGCTCGAACAGTGGGTGGGTATCATCCGCACCATCGGCAATGTCATTAAAAACATCATCAGTAACATACCGCAGATAGCGGGGGTGATTTTTAACATTGCCGAGAGCATCGCATTGACCATTGAAAGCATTGCAAAGGCGATCGATGGGGTAATGAGGAAGGTCGGGGAGATTACCGGGAAGACGCAGGAACTCGAACGGGCGGCAAAGGATACCAATGACGCATGGAAGGAATCGAATACGATCCTGTCGCAGTTGCGGGACCGCCACAAGGAGATAAACGAAGCACTCAGCGTCGGCCGTGTTACCACCGGCGATGTGGCCAGTGCATACGACGATGTTCTGAATATCGTAACCAAGGTCGGCGGGGGTACTGAAAACTATAAAACGCAACTCGCGGACATCAATAAATACATGGCTATTTATAACGACGAGCATACTACCGCCCAGGGCCATGCGGCGATGCTCGAGGCAATCACCGAAAGCATGAATGATATCCTCACCAGCGTGGAAGGCAAGCAGTCCGGTATCTCGGAACAGCTTGGGGTGCAGTATAATACCGTCCAAGATCAGTTGGCCACCTACCAGGACAATTATGTGGCCAATGCCGGTATCGGTAGCATTATCGGTGAGAACATAAAGAAACTCAAGGAAATGAAATGGATCGACGAGGAGACCGTCGGTACCGTTAATGCAATAGGCGACGGCCACAAAGAAGTGGCGAAAAGTATTGACCAGGAAAACACCACCATGGAGACCGCGGCACAGCTCGCGTTGAAGATGAAGGACGCCATTAACGCAATAGAGCCGCCGAAGTTAAAACTCAGCGCCGAGGTATGGGACGATTTCATGAACGATTTTGTTGTCAAATACAAGGCCAAGGGTGCGGATATTGTCGAGATAATGAAAGACACGGCATCGGCCGCCCAGGGTGCGTTCTCGTCGCTGTTTTTCGATGTGCTCACCGGGCAGTTCAAATCGTTCGGGGATTACCTGAAAGCATTCTGGAATTCACTGGCGCAGGAAATGGCGAATATGATGTCGCGCAAACTCGTGAATTCATTGTTCGATGTATTGGCAAGTGGTGCTTCCAACTATAGTGGCGGTGGCACCAATGCACAGCCCGCGGCGGCCACGATTAATACCCAGGCCAGCGGATCCCCTGGCGCCGGCGGGTTCCAGCACGGCGGTATCGTTATGGGCATGCCGGGGGTGGATCGCAACCCCGTGCGCGCCACCAAGGGCGAGATGATCCTCACGCAGCGTCAGCAGGCCAACCTTTTCAATATCGCCAATAGCGGCGGCGGTGGCCGCGGGGATACCATTGTAGTCAACAACCATATCACGGCCATGGATAGCCAGGATGTATTTCGGGCACTGGACAAAAACAAGGGCGGGCTGTGGGCGGTCATAAACAAATCGAAGCGTTCCGGGTTCCGCGGCGCGAGGGGATAAACCATGAGCGACAATTTAATTAATAGCATCATAAATTTCAGTTTCCCCTTCGAGGTTACGACCGTATATAACAATACCAAACTGCGGTCGTACAGTGGCCGCGAGGTGGTAATAAACCATTCTCAATACGACATGAAAAAGTATAATATCCAGGCCGACGCGCTTACCCGCACCGAAATGAAAGCATTATTGGAATTCTACAACGACCACATGGGCGAATACGATTCATTTCTTTTCTACGATGCGCAGAATGGGTTTGTACCGCGGTGCACGATCGGTACTGGTACCGGCAGCAAATTCGATTTCCAACTCATGGATGAGTGGGATTTCGATAGATTCAATATCCTCGAGACCCCGACCGATGCCAAGATGTGGTCTAACAATACGCTCAAGACCAAGACCACGCATTATAATATTACATACCTGGCATCGGGTATCTGCCTGTTCACCTACGGCAATGCTCCGGGTAACGGCCACCTGGTGGAGTCCGAATTTTATTATACACGCCGGGTACGGTTCGGCGGCCCCCTGGTTACGGGCGAGGTCAGCTATGATAATATCAGCCTGGGCTTTGAATTAATCGAGGTGGTGAATCGGGTGGTGCCATAGTATGGACATGAGCGCCGACAATCTCAAACTGGTGGAACTCTACGAGATCCTGCTGCGCGACGGCACTTATCTGCGCCGGACCACGAACTACGCCGACATCACATACACCGAGGACAGCAATGTCTATACCGCGGCACCGGGTATGATGCGGTCCGATATCAGCTACGACAGCGACGCGAGCGAGGCCGAGTGTAAGATCACCATGCCCCGGGTGTCGCCGTGGGTTGATCCCGTAAGGCTGCCGATAGGGTATCTCGATGGTGCGTACCTGGTGGCGCGCGTGATAGACCGCACGGACCACAGCAATGGCAAGGTCATATTCAAGGGATACACTGGCAGTATCAATTACAGCTATACCGGCATCGAAATATCATTTACCTCAGCCATGGGCAAGCAGCGCCGTACCATACCACGGCGTAAATATACCCGAGGCTGTGGTCATCCCATGTATGGTACGCGGTGCAAGCTCAACCGTAACGATTGGACGGTCCCAGGTACTATCGACGCCGGCAGCACCACGGTGCAGTTGCTGGCCGCCGATGTGGTTGATGATGCCGGGTATTTTGATCGCGGTATAATCACATTCACCACGGGCGCATTGGCCGGCGAAGCACGCTGGGTTAAATCCTACGCTGTGGGTGTATTCAATCTGTACGATGCGCTGCCGGCGGCGCCCGCGGAATCCGATCAATTCGAGGCATTGCCGTTCTGCGGTAAGACATTTGATGTGTGCCGGGACACATACAGCAATCAACTCAACTATGGCGGCCATCAGCACATACCCACGCAGGACGAGGCGTACACATGAATTTTATCACGGTTGAACAGGGGCTGGCGCTGGCACAAACCGCCGAGACATGGGTGGGGACCCCGTTTATTTTCGGGGCATGCAGTAAGGGGCATGGCGTGGATTGCGCGCGGCTGATCTCCGGGGTGGCCAAGGAGAACGGGCTGGTGCCGGCCGGGTATCAACCTCCCAAGGAACACGCAGATTGGA
>Ga0315273_10000884_pt1 | contig 32761 bp, 34 predicted proteins | sample YL17G02_0_MG_FD_205753 | JGI IMG/M metagenome (GOLD analysis project Ga0315273, IMG submission 205753) | Sediment microbial communities from Yellowstone Lake, YNP, Wyoming, USA - YL17G02_0 | ecosystem: Environmental > Aquatic > Freshwater > Lake > Sediment | place: USA: Wyoming | collected...
AATGTTGTTGACAAGTTAAACAATCAGGGGTATATTACAATCAACAAAACCGTCTCTTAACCTAAAAAACCTTTTGTCCAGATGCTTTGACGACATACACCTATTTTCTTGTTTTTCGTCGTTTGAACAGCTATTTTGGTCAACAGGATGCAGTGAGATTGATTGAAGGCTCCCCGCTGCAAGCAACGGGGACCGCGAAGCAGCCTGCAATTCTTCTATCCTTAAAGAAAAAGAACATAACGTATAGCCCGCTCGCGGAAAAGCAAATGACTATCAGCAAAAACAATGCAAAGGAAAGGACCCGACACCATGATCGATGAAGATCTCAGAGAAGTAACGCGTTCGATTAAAAAAATACCACGCGTGGCAATCATTGCCGCGGTTGCAGTAGTCCTTCTTATCATCATGCATCCCTGGGTCCAGGTTGGTGCCGGCCAGCGGGGGGTAGTGCTCGACTTCGGCGCGGTCCAGAAAAACGTGCTGGACGAAGGGCTTCATTTCATTGTCCCGGTAATGCAGAAAGTTGCTCTTGTAAACGTCCAGATACAAAAAGCGACCACCGAAACCGTCGCCGCTTCCGCGGACCTCCAGGACGTAACCTCGACGCTGGCCCTCAACTACCATGTGCTGGCCGACAAGGCGAATGTGGTCTATCAAAGCATCGGTGTCGAGTTCAAGGAACGTATTATCGATCCGGCCATTCTCGAGGTGGTCAAGGCCGTGACCGCGAGATATTCCGCCGAAGAGCTTATTACGAAAAGACCGCTTGTCAGCGAAGAGATGAAACGGGAGTTGACGGAAAGACTCAAGGGCAACAATATCACCGTTGACGCGTTTTCCATCGTGGCCTTCAGTTTTTCGCGGATATTTACGGAAGCGATTGAATCAAAGCAGACGGCAGAACAGTTGGCGCTTAAGGCGAAAAGGGACCTTGACCGGATAAAAGTCGAAGCGCAGCAGAAAATCACGGCCGCTCAGGCCGAAGCGGAAGCGCTCCGGCTTCAGCGCGCGAACATTTCAACAGACCTTATCGAGCTCAGGAAAATCGAGGCGAACCTGAAAGCGATAGAAAAGTGGAATGGTATCCTGCCTCAGGTCACGGGCAACGGGGCTGTTCCCTTTATAGGTTTGAACAAGAATTAAGCTGAGCTGACAGGACGTTTGATTTCTCTCAGGTTCGAGCCCTGAATGGTGTACCATGTCAGGTGACGGTGTCAAAAATAATATTATAACCATAAGTCACCATTTGATATGGCGGGAAATGTGTGGGAGTGGTGCAATGACTGGGCTGAGAGTTATACGAGCGGCAGCCGGACCGATCCGACGGGTCCGTCTCCCGGAACTTTCTGCATATTGCGCGGGGGCGCGTGGGACAACGCCGGCAGCGAACTGCGTTCCCCGGACCGGGCCACCTACACCCCGGACTACCGAAACGAGGAACTCGGTTTCCGTTGTGTGCGGCGGTAGAGGTATTTACACTGTTTGATGAAAAGTTGAGGCCGGGGTGCAATGCTCCGGCCTCGTTTTATTTATATCCGAATTACTCAACTCGAAGATGCCTGTTCTTTCCAGCCAGTCCCATCATTATTTTAAGTAGGGAGGCAAAAATGAGCCAGCTTGAACAAAAGGCGCGGCTAAGACCGCGGCTACGGCCGCGGCTGCTTTTCCGGATTTTTTCCGGCGGCGCACTTTTGGCCTTCCTCGCGGCCCCGTATTCCGCCTTCCCCGCGGAATATTACATGCCGGTCCGGGAAAATCTGAGGCCGCTGTCACTGGCCCCGAATTCCCTGAAGCTCGACCTTGGTCTGGACTTTGCCGTGGGGGCGGACAGGGGCGGTTTCGCACTCGGTTTTATTCCGGACCTGCTAAACTTTACATTAGGCTACTTCAAGCTCGGCAAACGCTGCGAGATGTACTGGTTTCCTTATTTTAAATATTACTTCCTTAAAAACACGGAAATCCGCGACAGCTGCACTGTCATAAACGGCCCCAATTTTGCCGTGAGCGGAGGCATTACTGTAATAGCGTATTCGAGCGTCGACGGCTATAATATGTCGTTCGAGGCCGGCCATCAGTACAAAACAGCGGTTTCCGGAAAGGGCTGGATATTCTCCCGAACCACAGCCACCCTGGACCTGAAGCGGCACGTCAGCGCGGAGGCGGACATGGGCTTCGGCTGGCAATTGTCCGATAAGCTGTTCATCAGGACTTCTGCGGGCAGCGGGTACCGCCAGTGGTACATTTACCTGGTCAATCACGATAGATACGGTTATGGGGTACCGGCAGCACGAATGGAAGAATCCCTGTGGTCTATACAGGTGCCCGTGGACCTGGGGATCAACTTCAGCGCGAAAAACAGCGTGCTCTTCAGGACCGGGTATTACTGGCAGAAGAGCAATTTCGACGAAATGATCAACGGCGTTCTGGCCGGGTTTCAGTACAGCCATATCTGGTACTGGCACCCCAGGCACCGCGGGTGATTAACGGGATGTTATTAAATGTCAATCTATTTCGTGTACGCCATCCTCTGCTCCAACGATTCGGTTTACATAGGGCTGACAAAGGACCCCGCGGTCAGGTGGGAGCAGCATAAAAGCGGTAAAGGCGGCGCGGCGTGGACAAAGCGGTATCCGCCTGTCAGGATGTTCTACTGTGAAGCGGTGAAAGGCCGTATCAAAAAAGCCATGGCGCGCGAGCGCGAGCTCAAGACCAGCACGTACCGGAAAAAACTGAGGAAATACCTGGAGACCGGCGTTGCTCCGAAAGAATTGAAACCGATAAAGCTATAATAATTTGGTACAAACAAAGGTTATAATAATCAAATCTCCTGTAAAAGAGTGAAACTCTTTGGAAAGGAGACAAGTCTGCCGAAGCCCCTAGGCCTTCTGCAGATAACAGCGTTATCTCTAGAAGGGCAGCGAAGGCGGCCCTACGCGCCTGTAAACGCGCAATACCCAAGCACCACCGCGGCCGTTAAAACAGCAATAATGAACACATGGATCATTATCCCCAGCGGCTTGGCGAAGTTTACCGTATAGCCGGGCAGTCCTTTTCTTTTCGGAACGACAATCCGCGAGTCTTTCCGGCTCGCATAGAGCACGTAATGCCAGTTAGACGGATTGGCGTATTCCTGCTTGTTAATTTCGTCGCGGGTGGCCATAACACAAACTCCTTGGTACCTACAAAGGTTATACTAATCAAACCTGCCGTAGCGGTAACGCGAAGGCAGGTGGGATGTCCATTATCGGCCACTGTCCCTGCTTAATGCGCGGTAACGCGAAGGCAGGTGGGATGTCCATTATCGGCCACTGTCCCTGCTTAATGCGCGGTAACGCGAAGGCAGGTGGGATGACCATTGTCAGCATTTCATCCCAGCTGAATGATACTATATAAAACGCGCTTTGAACAGGCAGTACCCGTTTTTTCCAAGCGCGACATGGCAGATAAGCATTGATAGGCGTGAACCGGCACAAAAGGAAACCGATAATAAACGGCGGGAGTCTTATCAGAAATACTACCTATAGACTATTTTCCTTTCATCACAACTATGCATTGTATATATTTAACCATGCACCTTTACCCATAAGGAGGCTGTCATATGGCAGCGAAGAAAAAGGTAGTTAAGAAGGTTGCGAAGAAGAAGAAGAGGTAAGAGGATTTTCAGATGGGAGAAGCGAAGAGTTTAAAGGCTCTTCGCTTTTTTATTTGTTACCTATGGTGCCTATTAACCTGCCCCCGACCTTACCCCGGAAGGTATCACCCGTGTAATTGCAGTTTCCTGTTGACGGCAGAACGAGAAGGGTTTCCATGGTGCGCTCCTGGTGAGGTGGTGGTTATGGTGTGTGCCGAAGTTTTCCAAAAGAAAAGAACAATCCGGAAGTAAATCCGGCCAGCGATAGTGCAACAAAAGAGAGGAAAACGCGACAGTGCGATCAGGCGGGACGGATTAAACCGTGGAACAGCAGGTACGGCTACAACAGCCCGGACCAGCCGCGTTGTTCAGGTCGTTTCCGCAGACAAATTTCTCTCCAGGAGCAACGCATAAAGCCATCAGCAGGGGGGTATCGCAGGATGTATATTCGGTCGCCTGTATCTGGTCCCGTATATCGCTTTTTCCCCCGTCTCCCGGAAGGGTCGTTGCGATGGCGCCAAGGAAGAACCGGTTGAGCGCCCAGGCGCTGCCCCTGGCCCACGACGGTTCGCTCGATATCTACCTGAGGCAGATCGCGAAAAACGCTCCACTTGACAGTAAGGAAGAGGCAAGGCTGGCGGCCCGCATCCGCAAGGGTGACCGCGCCGCCTTGAAGAAGCTTGTCCTGGCGAACCTGCGCTTCGTGGTCAGCGTTTCCCATAAATACATGAACCAGGGACTGCCCGTTAATGACCTGATCAACGAGGGCAACGTGGGGCTCATCCGCGCCGCGACACGGTTTGACGAGAAAAAAAATTTCAGGTTCATTTCGTACGCGGTGTGGTGGATCCGCCAGGCCATTCTTCAGGCCCTGGCCGAGCAGTCCCGCATTGTGCGGCTGCCATTGAACCGCGTCAGTTCCATCTGCAAGATCGACATGGCGCAGAAACAATTTCAGCAGCGCTACCAGCGCACGGCAACCATGCGGGAACTCGGGCATGAACTCGGTATGCGCGAAAGCGACGTGCTTAAAATGACGCAGGTCGCCGGGCGCCACGCGTCTCTCGACGCTCCCTTCGAAGACGGTCATACCACCCTGTACGACAAGCTTTCGGACGGCGGCGACGGTACCGTGGAAGATGCCATGGCGCGCGACTCTTTCCGCCGGGAACTGGGAAAGTCGCTCGCGTTACTTGACCAGAGAGAAAGAGAGGTCATCAGCCTCTATTTCGGGATCGGCCACGAAACCTCGCACACGCTCGACGAAATAGGTCAGCGGTACAGCCTCACGCGCGAACGGATCCGCCAGATAAAGGAAAACGCGCTGAAAAAGCTGAAACGGCCGTCGATCAACCGCGGCCTCCGCGAATTTGCCCTGGTATAGCCGCAGCTGCAGCTGTTCAATGATTATATATTTGTTGTCAGAAAAGAGCGTTTTTGGTATAATTATATGATTGACCATACCCATACAGAGTGGGGGTATGGTATACGTTGAAAAAAAGGGGGGCCGGGTATGCTGAGAACTCGATTCTTTCGGCAAAGTGCGCATTTAATCGCTTCACGGCGACTGCCTGTTCGAGCGCTCTTGTTTGTGTGCGCTGTTTCTCTGGCCGCGAACGCGGATTTTTTCCCGCACCGGATTTACAAAATAAGGACAAAGCAGAGCCTTAACAGCTCGTGGAAGTTCATAAAGGCGGAACCGGCCAACGCCCAGGCCACGGCGTTCGACGACGCTTTGTGGCAGACCGTGAACGTCCCGCATTCGGCGCAGTACGACCCGCCCACGGTGGCCGGCGAACTGAACAGCGTCCCCACTTCGCTCACGTGGAACGGCGTGCACTGGTACCGGAAAACGTTTACCGTGCCGTCGACAGCCCACAACCAGAAGGTGTTTCTCGAATTCGACGGCGCCATGCAGATCGCCCAGGTCTACCTGAACGGCACCCTTGTCGGTACCCATGACGCGTGCGGGTTCACCGGGTTCTCCTTTGACATATCGAGCCAGGTGATCAGGAGCGGGACGAACGTCCTTGCGGTGAGGCTTGACTGCCGGTACCGGAACAACATTCCGCCGGGCAGGGCAGGGAACTACAACGCCACGGGCACCAACGCCGAGTATCCGGACTTCCTTATTTACAGCGGCCTGTACCGCGACGTGTGGCTCGTGTGCACGGACAACGTCTACATACCGGCAAACGGCCAGAAGGTCTCGACACCGGTCGCGACGTCATCGAGCGCGACAGTGCGGGTGAGGACGAGCGTGACAAACGCCAACGCGGCCGCGAAAACCGTGACAACGACATTCTGTATTGTAAATTCCGGCGGCACCATCATCACCACCTGCGGCCAGACAAAAACGGTGGCCGCGGGCGCGACCGCGGTCTTTGACACGACCTGCGCAAGCATTGCCGGCCCGAGCCTGTGGAGCCCGGAGTCGCCCGTCCTGTACCGTGTTTTCACCAAAGTGGCGACCGACGGCGCGGACGTGGATGATTACGTGGAACGGTTCGGCATCCGTTCGATCTCCTGGACGCGCGCGGGCGGTTTTTATCTCAACGGCACGCGCTATGAACTCAAGGGCGTGTGCATGCACCAGGAGTTCGCCTGGGTCGAAAACGCGGTCCCGCGCTCCCGGTTTTTCGAGGAAGTGAGGCTTGCGAAAGAGATGGGCGCCAACGCCGTCCGCTGCTCGCACTACCCGAGGTCTCCGGCTTTTTACAACGCCTGCGACGAGCGCGGCATGATCTGCCTGGTGGAGCTGCCGTCGTGGGGGTGCTGCGGCACCGCGACGTATCCGACGGATTTCTGGACCCGGATGGGCACCGTGGCGCAGGAAATGGTCGCGGCCGGCTATAACCATCCGTCAATCATCTTGTGGGGCATATTCAATGAGCCGAACGTGAACATGAATTTTGCGACGAATTTTCAGACCCAGTTTGCTACGCTGAATACTGCGTTAAAGGGGCTTGATTCGACCCGCAATACGACGATTTACGGAGCATCTTCGCAGATCCAGGTCCTGACCGCCGACGTCTACGGCATGAATTACGAGCTGTATCCGTACACCACGCTCCGGACACAGGTGACCGGGGGTTTTGTTTCCGAATATTATGAAGGCTGGATCAAATGGGGATACCGGGGCGATACGTCCAGGGCAAACGACGGGACGCTGACCCGCAATCTGAGCGAAAACCGGTACGCGTCGGACCACTGGTCGGGTTCGAACAACTGGACCACGATCCATAACGCGTGGAACGGGACGACCCAGCCGGTGCCGGGCGGCGGTTTCATGTGGAGTTTCATCGATTACATTTCGCCTTTCCAGAACTATCCCATGGGCGTGCTTGACATTTACCGCATACCGAAGAAAGCGTTCTACACGTTCCGCTTCAACTGGATGGGGACCGCGCCCGATACGTTCGTGGTGGGCATTACGCCCACGCGCGTGCAGCTCGACGCGGACCTGACCACCATCACGGCCGACAGCACGGATATAACGCGGATCGTGGCCTCCATGCGCGACGCGCAGGGCCAGTGCGCGTTCACCGCCCGTTCGGTGACGCTCACGCTGACCGGGCCGGCAGACTGCTTTGACACCTTGACAAGGACGACCATTGCGGGCAAGATCGGCTGGGTGCTCAAGTCGAGGAACACGGCCGGCACCATCAGGGCGATCGCCACGTCGAGCGGGCTCACGCCCGATACCGTGGTCATTAACAGCGCGGCACCGGACAACTCGGCACTGCCTTTCATTTGGCCGCCGACTTCCGTTGCGTACGAGGCCGCGGCAGCCGGGGCGGATTACCGGATAAGCGTGAGACAGAACAACAGGCTCATCACCATCGCGTTTGCTTCGCCATGTGCAGCGGGCACGCAGGTTTCGCTTTTGAACATTCAGGGAAGGACCGCGGCGCGCGTAGACGCGTCGGGCCTCAGAACAACGGCCATTGACGCCGCAGGCCTTCCGGCGGGCTGTTACTGCCTGTATGCGGGGAAACGCTTTGCGGGGAAGGTGCTGCTCGCGGGCCGCCTGCCGTAATATTATTTGTCAAGGCCGAGCGCGATGTCCCTGCCGAAGGACCTGAGATACACTCCGGTGGCGGCCGTTACGCGAGCGTTGCCGTCGCAGGCGTCGTGGAACGTCAGAAAGACCTGGCCGATGTCCGGGCCGGCCGTATCCACACCCATGTTCTGCCAGAACGCGTACCCCTGGGCGGGATTGAACCTGCAGGCGGGCGACATGGTGGCGTTTATCATGACCAGCTGGACAATCTCCGCTTTGCCGTCGTAGACCTCCACGTACTGCCCTCCGCCGAAAATCGTGTACCGGTCGTCGGCCGGATTGGAAAGCGTGTTGTTGTCGTCGACCCGTATGATCCACGCGTTTTCGGACAGGCTCACGCCGCTGTCGAACGATTCCATGGTCTGATATTTTACGAGCTCGGCGTCGATCTGGCCCTGGGAAATGCCGGCGTGGAGCAGGGTGTCGGAGCCGGCGTTGACATCAATGTCACAGTACACAACGACAAGCTCGCGTTCCCCGGTGATGATGCTGGAGTCGGAGACCACCGGGAACGTGGAAATGTCATGAAGGACGAAACTCCCGCGGGTAACGTTGATTTCTGAGAACAGCGCGGTCATTATGGCCGTGCGGCTGCCGACGATGATGCCGGCGGTGGTGATGATGCCGACAGCCTGCACATTGCCCGGCAGGGGGTAGGCGCTGTCCACCACGATGTTCACGAGAAAACAGCCGGTGGAGGTGTCGGGGCCGCTGCGCAGCACCGTGACATTGGGCATGACCGCGCCCTGCATGGCCGCCATGGTCAGGTTGGCGGCATAGCCGACCGGCATGGCTGCTTTGAGCACGTTGCGGACCGGCGTCACGTCGGGTTCGCGCAGCAGGTCGTCAATTCCGCTGCATGAAGAGATTATCGCGAACGTTGCTGCGGCGACACTGAGACGGACAAAGAGAGCAAGCGGAAAATATTCGGTCATAATTCCTCCAGAGATCAATAAGGGAATATGAGCTTGTCTTTTATCGCTTCTTCCGGCCCGCGCCAGCGGTCCTTTTGGCGAGCGCGTACCGTTCGGGGAACTCGTTTTTATAGTCTTTCAATTTATTCGCTTTTTTCCAGAGCTGCATTTCGGCGGCGGCGATGCGGCCGTCGTGCCGCAGGACGTCGTCCTTGCCGGCTTTTCTAAAAAGCGAGAACGCGTCGGACGACGGCGTGGTGACACGCGGGAGTACCGCCGCCGCGAGCTGGCGGTACTGCCAGTACCGGTCGCACACCTCCACCCTGACCTCGTCGGCGTTTTTATTCCCGGCCGCGGCGCAGAGCGGCCGGACAAAAAGGCTGTCGTAGCGCGCCAGGAGCACCCCTTCGCTTTTCCATTTTGTACAGCCGGCGGTGTCGGCGAGGACGGTGAGCGGCGGGACCTCTTTTATTCCCCGGAGAGCGAGCTTTACAACCTTTTCGTCTCCGTGCGCCCGGCGGAGGCTGAAGGCCTCGGTAACGAACCTGCGCGCCCTTTCCTGGGTTATCCGGCATAACGATTCGTCAAGAAGACGGGCAGGGAGGTTGTTTTTTTCGGCGAATTTCCGCGCCAGACCTTCACATTGTTCCGCGTCTGCGCCGTATCGCGCCGCGCGCCGGCAGTCGGCGGAAAGGCCGGAGAACCACTGCCGCCTGACCGAATCGACGAACGGCGCCTGGCGTTCGGACCTGAGCCGCGCCTTTGCCATGTAGTAGCGCATGCGGTCAGGGACGTCGAGCTGGTCCGCGGCCCGGTCGAAATCGTCCATTGCCGTGAAAAGTTTCGTGTCCTTGTACTGGCTGTACACCAGGAGCCTGGCCACATCGTTCGCGATGGCCATGTCGTTAAGGATGCCGTTTTCATAGTCGCCGATCTCATTGCCCAGGAGCGCGGCTTCGGCCGCGTAGTCGTCCTGCTTGCCCCAGGCGTCGTTAAGGCGCTGGAGCAGTTTTTCAGACACGGGCATGGCCCTGGCCACCATGGCCGCTTCCTGCGCCTTGGTGGAGGAAAGTTTTGCATAGCAGGGCAGAAAGAGCCCTGTGATTGCAAAAAGAGAAATTGTTTTTATGGTGGTATTCATGCTGTTTATATTTTATTAAACAACGCCTGTATTCTTGCAAACACCTCGTCAATACTGCCGATCCCGTTAATGTCCCGCACGAGCTTCTTCGGCCGGTAATAGGCGAGGCACGGTTCGCTCTGCGACGTATAGGTGTTTATCCGGTTCCGGATGATTTTGGGGTCCGCGTCGTCGGCCCGGCCCTCGATCGTTGCCCTTTTTGCGAGCCGGTTCCGGATTTCGCTGTCCGCGATGCTGATGTTAACGACATGGTCGAGTTTCATTTTAAGGCCTGACAATATTTTGTCAAGGGCCATGGCCTGCGGCACGCTCCGGGGAAACCCGTCGAGCAGGAAACCGTTTTTCATATCCGACAGCGAGAGCCGTTCACTGACCATGGCGATCGTCACCTCGTCCGGCACGAGCATGCCCTTATCGGTAAAGGATTTTGCGGTTTTGCCGAGTTCCGTGTTGTTTTTAATGTGGTAGCGGAACATGTCGCCGGTGGAGACGTGCGGCACCGCGAGAAAGTCTTTGAGTTTATACGCCTGCGTGCCCTTTCCAGCGCCCGGCGGGCCGAAGAGTACAACGTTTTTTCCTGCCATTTCTGCCTCCCTGAACGGGTTTTTGTATTCCACCTCGATACGATTAAATATAAACGGAACCGGTTCACTAAGCAATAAAATGCTGATTTCAGGGCAGTTCCGCGCTCCCGGCGCCTCGGAAAAAAAATACTTGATTATGTAAAAGGTGCTGTTATATATAGTATAGACACAGCAATAACCCCTCAATGATGCTCGCCGGCTCTCTTTGACGCAGGAGAGGGTTTTTTCCCCGCATTTTTTTCAAGGCAGGAGAGATGGCCGCGAAAAAGGAAATCAAACCCCGAAGCCCGATTCCCGCAGAGACTGATCTCGCCAAGATCAGCCTCCAGATGGAAAAGGAGTGGGAGAAGACCTTTGACGGCATCAATGACGGCATCTGCCTGCTCTCCGTCGACCAGAAGATCCTCCGATGCAACCGCGCCACGGCAACGATAGTAGGAAAAAGGCGCGAAGAAATTGTCGGCCGCTACTGCTTTGAAGTGGTCCACGGCACGAAAAAACCGGTCCCTGACTGCCCGATAACGAGAATGCGGAAGTCGCTCATGCGGGAAACCATGGAGCTTGAGCGAAAGGGGCGCTGGTTCGACGTGACCGTTGACCCGGTGCTCGACGAGACGGGCGAGCTTACCGGCATTTTGCATATCGTGCGGGACATTACCGAAAGGAAAAAGACCGAAGAATTACTGCGCGAAAGCGAGGAGAAGTACCGGACACTCGTCGAGTCCTCGCCGGAGATGATCTACTTCATCGACGAACAGGGCACAGTCCGTTATGTAAACAATACCGCGCTTGCCATGTTCAAGGGGGGCAGGGAGGCGGTCATCGGAAAGCACCTCCGCGACCTTTACCCTCCGGCTATTGCCGAGCAGCACCACCAGGTTATCCGCGCCATAATCAAAAGCGGCCGGCCGGTCTCGCACGAGTTCCTCGAAGAGTTCCCGACCGGAAAGCGGTGGATCGACGCCCGTCTCTCGCCGGTAAGGGACAGCAAAGGGACGATCATTGGCGTACTCGGCCTGTCCGCTGATATCACCGAGCGTAAACAAATGGAACAGGAGCTGATAAAATCCCGGGAACACTATCAAGACCTTGTGGAGACCGCGCAGGATCTTATTCTGCAACTGAATGCAGAAGGAAAATATGTCTACCTTAATCCCGCCTGGGAGCAGGTGCTCGGGTATACGCTTGACGAGATGCTGGGTCACCCCTTTACCGAGTTCATGCCTGAGGAGAATGCGCAGCAGGGTTTAAAGGATTTCACCCGGCTTTTGGGCAAAGGCGTCATTATAGGTTACGAAACAGTGTACCAGGCAAAAGACGGGCGGCACATTAACCTTATTTTTAATGCAAAATACACGAAGGGACCGGACGGCGCGATCGACGGAATGAGCGGCTCAGCATATGATATCACCGAGCGGAAAAAAATGGAGGAGCGGATGGCGCGCGACGAAAAGATCGAGTCGCTCCAGGTATTAGCCGGCGGCATTGCACACGACTTCAACAACCTCCTAGCCGGCATTTTCGGGAACATCGAACTGGCGCGTGTGGAGCTGCCCGACGACAACCCTGCCCAGCACTATCTCAACAACTCCTTCATGGCGTTCGGCAGGGCTAAACATCTGGCGCAGCAGCTTTTGACTTTTGCGAAAGGCGGAGCGCCGCAGAAAAGGGCGCTCAGGCTGCCGGAGCTCATCATGAACGCCTGCACGCTGGTGCTCTCCGGCGCGAACGTAAAGGCCGAGTTCCGCTTCGCGAGCGGGCTGTGGCCGGTCGAGGTCGACGAGAACCAGCTGTCGCAGGTGTTCAGCAACCTGATATTGAACGCATGGCAGGCCATGCCGCAGGGCGGGACCCTGACGATAGCGGCGGAAAACCGGACCATAGAGGAGGGCCAGGTCGCGGAACTGCACGCCGGAAAATACGTCGTCGTAGCGGTCGAGGACCGGGGCATCGGCATTCCGGCGACGATCATTGACAAGATATTCGACCCGTTTTTCACGACCAAGCAGCAGGGCTCCGGCCTCGGGCTGGCCACCAGCTATTCAATTATCAGCAGTCACGGCGGCACCATTGAGGTGGCGTCGGAACCGGGCAGGGGAACCGTGTTCACCATCTGGCTGCCTGCCACGGAAAAAGCCGTCGCGGACGACAATGAAGCCTGCCGGACCCCGGACCTCAGGGGGAGCGGCAGGATCCTGATCATGGACGACGAGGGCCTGATCCGCAGGATTGGGTACGACATGCTCAGCATGGCAGGCTACGAGGTGACAACGGCGACGGACGGGCGCGAGGTCATTAAAAAATACCACGAAGCTTTTGAAACAGGAAAGCGGTTCGACGCGCTTATACTCGACCTTACCGTGCCCGGCGGCATGGGCGGCATGGAGACGATTAAAGAAATCCTTAAAATCGATCCGTCGGCGCTGGCCATTGTGTCGAGCGGTTATTCGGACACCGACGTCATGGCCGATTTTGCGGAACACGGGTTCGCGGCCAGGGTGCCGAAGCCCTACAGCCTCAAGGAGCTGTTGAGTACCGTAAAGAAAGTACTGGAGAGCAGTAAGAAATAATAAATATAATAAACTTTAATTAGTCAATCCCGCGCAATAATCCATCCACACTTCGAACCCCTCACCGGTCGTGCAGGAGAGGGGGAACATTCTGATTTCCCGGTTCAGTTTAAGGCAGTCTTCGCGGACGCGGTCGACCGAGAAGTTCACATAGGGGAGAAGGTCGGTTTTGTTGACGATGACCGCGGCCGCGCGCGCGAAGAGCGCGGGGTATTTGGCGACCTTTTCGTCTCCTTCGGCGACCGAAAGCACCGCGATTTTTTTGTTTTCACCGAGGTCGAACGCGGCCGGGCAGACGAGGTTACCGACGTTTTCGATGACCAGCAGTTTTTTATTGTCAAGGTCCATGCGCGTAAGCGCCTTATGCACCATGGCGGCGCTCAGGTGGCACGATCCGCCGGTCTCGATCTGCACCGCGGCGGCGCCGGCGGCTTTGAGCCGGTCGGCGTCGAACGTGGTCTGAATATCGCCCGTGATGACGGCCAGGGCGCTTCCGTAACGCGCCGCCATGCGTTCGAGGACCGACGTTTTGCCCGATCCCGGAGAGCTGATCATGTTAAGGGCAACGAGTTTCTTGCCTGCAAAAAGCAGGCGGTTCTGCCGCGCGAACGCGTCGTTGGCCGCGTAAACGCTGGAGGCTATTCTGATGCTTTCAGTCATTGTCAACCTCAATGCTTTCGAGCGAGCATTCCTTTCCGTCAATAACGGACCGGTCCGCGCCGCCGCACGAAGGGCAGGGATCAAAGAGCTTGCGCGGCGAATAGACGGCGCCGCAGGCGCACGTGAACCGTGCCGGTATTGTTACTGATACAACTTCAACGCGTTCGCACTGTTTCTCGCGGAAGATCAGGTCGCAGTACATGGCGAGGGATTCGGCGAAAACACCCGAGAGCTCGCCGACGCGCAGGGTGACCTTTGAAAGACGCCGTGTGCCGGCCGCCGAAAAAGCCGTTTGTGCAATTTCGAGCGCAACACCGTATTCATGCATGGGAAACCGGTACCGTTATAATGGTCCTCGCCGCGGAACCAGTAAAAATACGTCTATGCCGCAAAAGCCGCCACGGGAACGGCGTGAAGGCCATTTGAATGCGCCGGACACCATAAACCAATTTAACAGAAACTCATAGGTAAAATGACGGAACAGACAATGCGCCGAACAGCAATTTTCCCTTTTTTCTTATTGTTTTCGTTCCTCCTTGCCGCGCCCGCGGCCGGTTTACCGGCGGACTCGGCGTTTTTTTCACTAGAGACATCAGGCAATGACGCCCTCCGCGCCGGCGCATACCAGCAGGCCCTTGATGAAATCCGGAACAGCACGTCCCTTGCCGGACTCCTCAAGCGCGGCATTGCTTACCTGCGGAGCGGCGATACCGCGCGGGCGCTGTCGGCGCTCACCGCCGGGCCCATGGACGATACGGCGCTCGGGCCGTTTGCGCTTGAAATGACGGGCGACATCATTGTCAAAAAACAGCCGGAGCTGGCCCTTGACTGCTACGGACGGGCGCTCCAGACGGGCGTTCCGGGCCGGTACCGGAACAGGATTTTCGAGAAAATGAGCGCGCTGGTCGGCGACGATACGGCGCGGGTGGCCGCAACTCCCCTGTGGCCGGACTATTCGCTCTGGTGGAACGCAAAAAAACCAGCGCTGCCGGAACCGCTGTGCACCGCCGTTGACTCACTTGTTTCCTGTGGGGAATGGGCCCCGGTCGATTCGCTCGTTGTCCGCTCGCTTTCCGGTCTTTCCGACAGCGCGCAATGCGCTATTGTCAAGTCGGTCTGCCGCGGCAAGGCGTCCGGCGGCCGCGCGGCCGACGCCGCCCTTTCAGCGGCGGCGCTGTTTCTATTGGGGAAAGCCGCCATGGAGTGCGGCCAGCCCGGCGTTGCCGAGCGGATGGTTTCGGCGAGCCGGCAGAGGCCCGACTTTGCCGCGGCGGTCGGTGACCGGGAGCTGCAGCGGTTCCGCGGCCGGCTTTTATTCAACGAAAAAAAGTATGAGGCGGTCGTCACCGCGCTCACCGGGTATGTCCGCCGGTTCGGGTATGAGTCCGACGCGGGCCTGCTCATCGCGCGGGCGTATAAGAGTCTTGACAAAAACGACGAAGCGGCCGACTGGTACGACCAGTTCATCGCCCGCACCCCGCGGTATCCGGCCATGGCGGAAATACTGTGGCGGCGGGCGTGGATCGAGGAGGAGCGCGGACAGCCGCAGACGGCAGCCGCGTTTTTCAGGAGAATTTACAAATACTACCCCCGCTCGTCGCGCGCCGAAGAGTCGTTTATCCGGAACGCGCTGTGTTTGTACCGGGAAGAAAAATACGGCGACGCGCTGCGTGAGCTCACCCTGTTTGAAACGAAATACCGCGATTCGCCGTTTCTGTCCGCCAGCCGCTACTGGAGGGCCAAATGTTTTTTCGGACTTAACAGAACCGATACGGCAAAAGCGATGCTCGCGTCGCTGGCACGGCAGGAGCCGTACGATTACTACGCACAGCGCGCCCGGGACCTTTTGACGCTTCACGGGGATTCGGCCGCGGCGCGCCTTTGCCTCGACACGGTTTCCGCCGTTGAAGGCGCGGTGCGCTGGCTCGATTCCGCGGCCTTGCTTTCCGGGAAATCTTTTTCGCCCGAGGACAGCCTTAATATCCGCAGGGGACTGTTCCTTGCGGCGACCGGCTCGTTCGCGGATGCCGAAATATTCCTTGAGCCGGTGGAGCTTTCCTTTCCCGAGGCACTGTCGTTCGAGTTCAGGATAGCGCTTTTCTACCGGAGCATCGGCGCCATGACGCAGGCGTCCCGCAGCGGGCGGCGGCTCGCCTGGCGGATACCTCCGGAATTCCGGGAATTCATTCCGCTTCCGGTCTATGAGGTCATGTATCCGTTCTATTACGGTGATATTATCAACAGTGAAGCGCCACGCCGGGGCCTTGATCCCGCGTTCGTGCTCGCCGTCATCCGCCAGGAGAGCGTGTTCAACCCCGTTGTCGTTTCCAGTGCCGGCGCCATAGGCCTTATGCAGATAATGCCCGCGACCGGCGCAGATATCGCCCGCGCGCTCGGGGAGCGGTTCAGCACCGATTCGCTTATACGGCCATTCGCGAACATACGGTACGGCACGTTCTATCTCCGCCAGCTGCTCGACCAGTTCCGCGGGAACGAGGTGCTGGCCATAGCCAGCTACAACGGCGGTCCCGAGAACGCCGGCAAATGGTACGCGCGCAGCCGCGACAAGGATTTCGACCTGTTCGTCGAAGACATCGGCTTTTCCGAGACGCGCAACTATGTTAAAAAGGTGCTGGCGAACTACTGGTTTTACCGCAGGCTCTCCCGCGGCGGGCAGTTCGCTCCGACACGATAAAAATTGACAGCACCTTCACGGATAGGCCTGACCAGCCGTGGATTCTATTGCACCGGTTGGGAGAAGCTTCGTATTTTAGCAGGCTGTTTCAGGGACGTCTGCCGCGAGGAAATATCTATCTTTTTTACAGGAGAAGCGCCATGATGAAGGCATCGCTCGTTACCGTAATGATTGCGGCGTTATCGGTTCTTGCCGCAGGCGGGAAAAAGGGCCCGAAGGCCGACTCCGTTGTGTACGACACGCCGAACGAGTGGCGGCTTTTTTCAATTGACTGGCCGGTGCGCGCGTTTGCCCTGCAGGGAGCGGTCCTCTGGTGCGGGACCGAGCGATTTGTTGCTTCCGTCAACACCCGGAGCGTGAAAAAACCCGAAGCGCAGAGAATGAAGGAGATCGGGGCCATGCCGGCCGACAGCGTTTCGGCCATAGCCGTTGACAATCAGGGCAGGATCTGGTTCGGCGGGCCGAACGGCGCGGCAATGAAAAACGGGAAAGAGGTGACGACCTTTACGTCAGAGAACGGGCTTCCGGACAACGCGGTGAGCGTTATCGCGGCGGCGCGTGACGGGAGCGTCTGGGCAGGCACGGCGAGCGGCGCCGCACAATATAAGGACGGGACCTGGCGCCAGTTCACCGTGAAAGACGGACTTGTTTCGAACAAAATCCAGGCCATTCTGACCGACGTGAAGGGCGCGGTCTGGTTCGGCACGGACAAGGGCATCAGCGTTTATGACGGGACTTCCTGGACGTCGCACACCATGAAAAACGGCATGAGCTGGAACGATACAAAGGCCATGGCCTTTGACCGGCGCAAGGAAACGGTCTGGGCCGCGGTCGGTGAAAAAGATGTCAACTGCTTTGATGGCCAGAAATGGAACGTATTTATGGACATTCAGCAGGGCATCGTTGCCATCATGGCGGATTCCCAGAGCAGGATCTGGTTCGGTTCCGCGGCCGGCCTCATGAAGTTCAACGGCGACGACTGGGTAAGCGACCCCAAGCTGCTTGGCGTGCCGTCGGCGCCCGTGTATCAGCTCTACTGCGACGAGAAGGGAAACATGTGGTTCGGCATGGAAACAGGCGTCGTTTTCAGGGCCAACCCGTATCCATTTTAAGGCGAAGGTGGTTATGCAGAAAATCCGGATTGCGGTTGTGGGACTGGGCAATTGCGCGAGCTCGCTCATTCAGGGGATGGAATACTACCGGCACAAAAAGCCGGCCGACGCGATCGGTCTCATGCACTGGGACATCGGCGGGTACCGGCCGTATGACATTGAGGTCGGCGCGGCGTTTGATATAGATAAAAGAAAAGTCGGCCGTGACGTCAACGAGGCGATTTTCGCGCGTCCGAACTGCACCGCCGTTTTCTGCGCAGGTCTGCCGAAAACCGGCGTAAAGGTGCGCATGGGCAGGGTGCTTGACGGCTGTGCCGAACACATGATGGACTATGAAGAGGAGTACCGCTTTGCGGTGGCTGACGAGCGGGAGCCGTCGCGCGAAGAGGTGGTGCGGGCGCTTAAAGAGTCCGGCGCCGAGATCATGATGAATTACCTTCCGGTAGGGAGCGAAGAAGCGACGAAATTTTACGCGGAAGCGGCCCTTGAAGCCGGCGTTGCCTTTGTCAACAATATTCCGGTGTTCATCGCGTCGAACGCTTCGTGGGCGAAACGGTTCGAGGAGCGCGGCCTGCCCGTCATCGGCGACGACATCAAGGCCCAGCTCGGCGCCACCATCACCCACCGCACGCTCACCGACCTTTTCAGGAAGCGGGGGGTCAAGCTCGAGCGCACCTACCAGCTCAACACCGGCGGCAACACCGATTTTCTCAACATGCTGAACCGGGGCCGCCTCAAGTCCAAGAAGGAGTCGAAGACCGAGGCGGTGCAGTCGGTGGCGGCGGTACGTCTTGATAAAAGAAACATCCACATCGGTCCCTCGGATTACGTGCCGTGGCAGAACGACCAGAAGGTCTGTTTCCTGCGTATGGAAGGCAGGCTTTTCGGCGACGTTCCCATGAACCTTGAGCTACGGCTCTCGGTTGAGGACTCTCCCAATTCCGCCGGCGTTGCCATCGATTCGGTCCGCTGCGCCAAGCTCGGCCTCACTGCGGGCCTTAAGGGCGTGCTCCACGCGCCGTCATCGTATTTCTGCAAGCACCCGCCGCTCCAGTTTACGGACGACGAGGCCTACCTGAAGACCGAGGAGTTCATAAAGCAGTACGGTGCCTCCCGGCCGGGAAAGGCCGTACGGGTGACTGCGTAGCTTTTCGTGCAGCGGTTGGATGTTTTCCGCGAAAGCTGTATTTTACAGCCATCCTCGCATGGATTTCCATCACCACATAAAACTTCAATGCGGTGCGCTGTCTGCGGCGCTGGTTCTCGCCGTGCTGCTTGCCGGCTCCGGTTGCTCGCGGAAAAACGGGACTGCGGACGCGGCGGGGAGCATTGCGCCGAAAGACACCATTGTTCTCGGTTTTTACAATGTCGAAAACCTGTTCGACCTGAACTACGACGGCAGCGAATACCCGGAATTCCGGCCCGGCGCGCTCGGCTGGAACAAACAGACCTGGGAGAAGAAGGTCGCGAACATCGCCTCGGTCATTGTCGCTATGAACGTGGATATCGTGGGCCTTTGCGAAGTGGAAAACAGGACCGCGCTCCAGGGGCTGCGACAGGAGCTTGAGAAACGCGGCGCCGCCTATCCCTATGCCGTGATCGCCGACATGTCCGGCCTCGGCGCCACGTGCACCGCGCTCCTTTCCCGGTTTCCGATCGTTACGTCGCTCGGGTTCGGCCGCGGCGGCGAAAGCACGGGCAGAAGGGACATCCTCGAAGCGGACGTTGATTGCCGCGGGACGGCGCTGAAATTATTTGTCAACCACTGGCCGTCAAAAAAACACCCTGAATCGCAGCGCCTTGCCGCGGCCCGCCTGCTCGCGGAGCGGATACAAAGGCTCCTTCCGCAGACGGACTATGCGATCATAGGCGATTTGAATGCCGATTATGACGAATGGCGGAAGTTCCACACCGAACTCCTCGATGATACGCGGGGCGTTACCGGGATCAATCACCTTTTAAAAACCGTCCATGGGAAACCGGGAAAATTCATTTCGTATGTCACCCGACAGGAAATGCCGGGCGCCGACAGCGCCCGGCACTACGATCTCTGGCTCGAACTGCCGGAGGAACAACGCTGGAGTTATAAATACCAGAGCCAGCCCAAGACGCCGGACCATATCCTGCTGCCGAAATCGCTTTTCGACCGAAACGGCTGGTCGTATCTCGATGGCAGTTTTTCGGTCTTTACATGGGACGGAAGGCTCCTCAAGGACGGCGATCCCTTCAGGTGGCAGATGAAGGGCTTCGGGCCCCGGCGGTTCCATACGGGCGAAGGATATTCCGACCACCTGCCGCTCCGCGCCGTGTTTATTAAAAAAAAAGCCGTTCGGGTTTCGGACAGCGCGGCCGGATTCCACCCCGCACCAAGGGCGGTGCGCCACTCTGCCGTCAACAACGGATTCGAAAAGTCAATGGAGGGATGGCTTGCCTGCGGCAGGAACTTTTCGGTGGTCCGCGACAGCGGTCTGCCCGCATCGGGCCGCTATTGCCTGAAGATACGGGGCGGCACGCCGCCGGGAAAAAACTGCAGTGCGGCGCGCACCGTACTCTGCCGCGACGCGACAAACCGGAATCGGCGGGAGAACATCACCCTTGCTCTACGCGGTTCAGGAAAACTTTCCCTGCGCGTACGGTCCGGCAAGGGGCGGTGGCGCTATTACAACGCACCGGCTTTCGTCCCGTCGGGCTCGGCCCGCTACCTGCCGGCCAAGTTTACCTCGTGGCGGCAAATTGAACTGCCATTTATTTATGATAATCCGTCCTCTCAAGACCTCACCATCGAAATCCGGGCGGGGAAGGACATGTCCTTCTGCTTCTGGGTTGATAATGTTGCAGTACAATAGAGAACAGCGATTATTGTTTTTCCAAATAATGGACATCGCTCAATACCCGCAGTTTCTTCGCCGCCAGTTCCGCAGTTATGTCGCGCTGGGGCATGGCGAGCAGCTCGTAGCCCACCATGAACTTCTGCACGGTCGACGAGCGCAGGAGTGGCGGAAAAAAATGAAGGTGAAAGTGCCATTCCAAATGGTCCCGGCCGTCGGTGGGCTGCTGGTGGATGCCCATGGAGTAGGGGAAACTCGTGAGGAAAAGATTGTCGTACCGGGTGGTGATCTTTTTAAGCGCGCCGGCGAGCGCTTTTTTTGCCGCGCTGTCCATTCCGGTGATGCAGGGCAAGTGCTCTTTAGGCAGAACCATGACTTCGTAGGGCCACACCGCCCAGAAGGGGACCAGCACCGCGAACGAGTCGTTTTCAAAAACGACGCGCTCTTTGTTTTTGAGCTCAAGCGAGAGGTAGTCGCACAGGAGACAGCGTTTTTTTGACCTATAGTATTTCCCCTGGCATGTGCCCTCCCTCGCCGGAATGACCGGCACCTCTCCGTCGGCCCAGATCTGGCCGTGCGGATGCAAATTCGAACAACCCATCAGGCTACCCTTGTTTTCGAAGATCTGCACGTGGTTGACCGCTTTCATTCCGCCGAGCTCGATGTATTGTTCTATCCAGGTGTCAATAACGCCGCCGATGACCTCTACGCTCAAACGCGGCATGGTCAAATCGTGGCGCGGCGAAAAGCAGACGACGCGACACAGGCCTTTTTCGCTTTTCGCGACGATGAGGCCGCGTTTATCGAACGCCGCGCGGGGAACTTCGGGATAGAGCGCCGAAAAATCGTTTTTGAACACGAACGTGCCCCTGTACGCAGGATTGACGGCACCTTCGGCCCGCTTGTTGCCGGGGCACAGGTAACAGTCAGGGTCGTACGGCGCCTCCGGCGGTATTATTATTTCACCGGTCTTTCCCTGCCACGGCCTTCTGGTGCGGTGCGGGGAGACAAGGACCCATTCGTCAAGAAGAGGATTGTAACGGCGGTGAGGATGTCCTGAAAGATCCATGGTCAGCATTACTCCCTGGTAGAGAGAGGACGGTATCGGTATGAGCCGGGAAGAGAGTAAAATACACCATTTCCAGAGAAAAAAAACCCCGGCAAACAGCGCCGGGGTTTTTCCCTGAATGTCAAAGTTGTCAGGAAATGTGCTTGCTGACGAGCTTCGTCATCTCGAACATGCTGACGCAGCTCTTGCCGTTGAACACAGCTTTCATTTTGTCGTCGGCGTTGATGTTTCTTTTGTTGACCTTGTCCTGCAGGCCGTTTCTCTTGATATAGGCCCACAGCTTCTTCGTGATCTCGGTACGCGGCATCGCGTTGTTGCCGATCACGGCTGCCAGCGCTGCGTCCGGCTTCATCGGCTTCATGAATGCGGCGTTGGGTTTACGTCCGGACTTCTTCTTAGCGGCCTTTTTTTTGGCTGCCATTTGACAAACCTCCTGATAGGGTGGATGGTGAACCGCTCACTTCGGTACTCCTTATAGAATATATTTTCCGACAGGCGGAGCACAAATCAATTTTTTAATAGTTTCGCTTTATGGTTTTGGGCAGGGGTGTCCGGAAATTAATTTCTAATAGCTTCGGGCGGGAAAGAGGTTATGCGCGGCGGAAAAGAGACGGGTGAAAAAGAGGCCGGTAAAAAAAAGAACGTCTCTCTGGGCCGCGACATGGTATGGCTCTCGACGCTGGGCATCAATCTGGTCCTCGCCGGAGCCGCGGGTGTTTTCATAGGGTATTACCTTGACAAGTGGCTTAAAACGCAGCCGGTCATGACGATTGTTTTCTTCTGCATCGGCACCTTAGCGGGGTTCAGGCAGATTTACAAGGAAGTGCGTAAACTGGGAAACGACGGCAAAAATGATGAGCATCGGTAAAACAGGTGTACCGCTAGTCCTCGGGTTTATCGCGACGGCAGTAATCACCGCCGTGCTGTATGCGGCCCCGGCATTCGGCGCGCGCCACGCCGTTACGGGAATGGCAGCCGGAGCGAGCGTCGCGTATCTCGGTTTCATTCTCTGTTTTTTTCTGATGCCGCGGCCGGACGAAAAGGGGTTTTCCTTTTTCACGTCATACCTGCCGGGCGTGGTGGCGCGGTACGTCGTATTGATCGGCACGTTCTGCGCCGTGATATTCTGGCTTAAAATGGAAGCGCTGAGTGTTCTGCTCGGCGCCTTTGCGGGAATGATGGCGGCCGCATTTGTTTCTCTTGTCAAAATGCGGCGGCCGGCAAGAAAGTCACCGGGGGCGTGAGCGGCATGTCCAGCGGCTCGATGGAGTTTGAAAGCATACAGTGGCATTTCGGGCACCTTCCGACGAGCCTCGTTTTTTCATGGGTTGTCTGGGCGGGCCTCATTGTTGTTTCAATCATTGTTGCAAAGAAGGCGAAGTTCGTTCCGGGCAGGATCCAGGCGGTCTTCGAGATGTTCATCGAATTTGTCTGCGGCCTTGCCGATGAACTCATCGGCCCGCAGGCGTACCGGTTTTATCCGCTTTTCCTGGGCCTTTTTTTCTTCATCCTTGCCGGCAACCTTATCGGATTCATTCCGGGCCTCATGTCTCCGACGTCCGACCCGAATCTCACCTTCGGACTGTCGCTCCTCGTGTTTGTATATTTCGTTTTCACCGGATTCAGATATAACGGCATCGGGTATCTGCGGCAGTTCAAGGGGCCGAAACTGCCGTGGTTCATGTTTCCCGTATCGCTCCTGATTTCGGGCACGGAAATTATTTCGTTCTTTATCAGGCCGCTTTCGCTTGGCTTGCGTCTCTTCTGCAATATTTTTTCGAAAGAGCTGTTTCTGGGCATCCTCGCGTGGCTCATGCTCGAATTTTTCCTGAGCCCGGTCATCACCGACAAGCTGTTTTTTTCGCCGATCATGCTGTTAATGAGGCCGGTGATCATGCTTCTGGGACTGATTATTGCGTTTCTACAGGCGCTGGTGTTCATGGTGCTTTCCATGTCCTATATTGCCGGTGCCGTCCGTATGGAAGAACATTAACCTAACTATAAACAGAGGAGTATTGTGACTAAACAAAAACTTGTTCAGCTGTTTGTGCTCTTTGGAGCGGCAATCGTCTGCGCGGCGGAAACCGTGGCGCCGGACGCCGGCAGTAGCGCACGGGCGCTCTATTTCGGCAACACAATCATTGCATCCGGCATCGGTGTCGGCATTGCGGCGGGCGGGTGCGGCCTCGGTATGGGCCTTGTCATCGCAAGCGCCCTGCAGGGTATGGCCCGTCAACCCGAGATGCAGTCGAAGCTCCAGATGAACATGTTCATCGGCTTTGCGCTGATCGAAGCGCAGGTGCTCTATGCGCTGTTTCTTGCCATTATTTTCATTTTTGCGAACCCGTTCGCCAAGCTTGTCGGCTAAAGGCGCTTTGGACGCCAGTTATACCCGTTCTATGAGAGGTGGGTATGCCTAAAATCGAGTGGTGGCTGTTGTTGTCGCAAACCATAACTTTTCTGATCGCGCTCGTTGTGGTCTGGAAATTCGCCTGGAAACCGCTCGTCCAATTCATCCGTGACCGCCAGGACAAGGTGAAGAAGACCCTTGACGACGCGGAAAATACCCGGCAGGATATCGCCAGGCTCGAGGCCGACTACCGGACGAAACTGGCGGGGATGGAGCAAAAGTCGACCGAGATCGTCGCGTCGGCGCGGCAGGAGGCGGGACGCGCCAGAGACGAGATTGTGCGCTCGGCGCATGAAGAGACCATGGCGCTGCGTAAAAAAGCGCAGGAACAGCTCGAACAGGAACGGCGGCGGCTCATGGCGGAGATGCGGTCCGAAATCGTCGGGCTTTCCATGTCAATCGCCGAAAAGGCGCTGGCCGGCCCCTTGCCGGAAAAGGTGCAGGAACGGAAGTTCCAGGCCCTTCTCGATGAGATGAAAGGGGAGCGGAAGCCGTCATGACGACCATGAAGGGCGGCAGATTGTTTGCCCGGGAGTACGCGCGCGTGCTCGACCGGCTGGCCCCGGCTGATCGGGCGGAAATCCAGTCCTATTTCCGCGGGCTCGGGGATTCGATGGAGCAGGCGGGAGACCTGAGGATTTTTTTCAACCATCCGGCCATTCCTGATGCCGAAAAAATGCGTTCCCTTGAGTCAATTACGCCGCGGCATTTCAGTCCCGTGGTGGGGCGTGTGCTCGGCGATATCATCAAGCGGAGGATGACGGTCCTTTTTACCGCCATTGCGGATGAAATGGAACGGCTGTCGGATGAGGCGCACCATATCCGTCCGGTGCTGGTCACGAGCGCGTTGCCGCTTGCCGAACCGCAGCGGGAAGCGCTCACCGGGCAGATGCAGGCGTATCTTTCGGGCAGGGTGAAGATGCGGTTCGCGGTGGACGGGTCGCTCATGGCCGGCTTTTCCATACAGACGGACGATACGGTACTCGATAATTCGATACGGACGGACCTCGAACATATCCGTCGGAAGCTTATGACGGTTTCTTCAACATAAGAACCGGTTTGAATTTTTTTTTCACCGGCCCAAAGGACGGCGAGCATGGCAATTGATTCGTCACAGATCACCGGTATTTTGCGCGAAACGCTGAAAAACTACGAAACGAAGCTTGATTTGCGGGAGACAGGCTATGTCATGCAGGTCGGCGACGGCATCGCGCGGGTGTATGGTCTTGACCGGGCGGTGTACGGCGAGCTTATAAGCTTTCCGCATGAGGTTTTCGGCCTGGTGCTCAATCTTGAAAACGACAGCGTAGGCTGCATTCTTCTGGGCGACGCCGTAAAAATCAAAGAGGGTGACGAGGTGAGCCGGACCGGCCGCGTCATGGCGGTGCCGGTGGGTGAGGAGCTTTTAGGCAGAGTGGTGAATCCCCTCGGCGAGCCGATCGACGGCAAGGGCGAAATTAAAAGCAAAAAGACGCGGCCCATCGAGGTGATCGCGCCGGGCGTCATGGAGCGCCAGCCCGTGAAGGAGCCGCTGCAGACCGGAATAAAAGCGATTGACTCCATGGTCCCCATCGGCCGCGGTCAGCGCGAACTCATCATCGGCGACCGACAGATAGGAAAGACCGCGATCGTGGTCGACGCGATCATCAACCAGAAGAACGAGGCGAAGCGGCCCATCTGCATCTACGTGGCGATCGGCCAGAAGCAGTCCACGGTGGCGCAGATCGTGGACATTTTCGCCCATCACGGCGCGCTCGAGTACACGATCGTGGTTTCGTGCACGGCCAGCGACGCGGCGCCGCTCCAGTACATCGCGCCCTACGCCGGGTGCGCGATCGGCGAGGAGTTCATGTGGCAGGGCAAGGACGTGCTGGTCGTGTACGACGACCTGACGCGCCACGCGCAGGCCTACCGTCAGCTTTCGCTGCTCCTGCGCCGTCCGCCGGGTCGCGAGGCCTATCCGGGCGACGTGTTCTACCTCCACTCGCGCCTGCTCGAACGCGCCTGTAAACTATCGGAGAAGAACGGGGCCGGCTCGCTCACGGCCCTGCCCATCATTGAAACGCAGGCCGGCGATATTTCAGCCTATATCCCGACCAACGTCATCTCGATCACGGACGGCCAGATCTTCCTTGAACGCGGGCTTTTTTTCTCCGGACAGCGGCCGGCCATCAACAGCGGTCTTTCGGTGTCGCGTGTGGGCGGCAACGCCCAGATCAAGGCCATGCGCCAGGTCGCGGGCCGCGTGAGGCTCGACCTTGCCCAGTACCGCGAACTTGCGGCGTTCGCGCAGTTCGCGTCCGAACTCGACAGCCATTCCAAGGCGCAGCTCGCGCGCGGCGAACGGATCATGGAACTTCTGAAGCAGGACCAGTACCAGCCGCTCCCGGTCGAGGTCCAGGTCGCGGTCGTTTTCGCAGGAGTCAACGGTTTCGTCGACGACGTGGCGGTTGCGGACATCCGCAAATGGGAGGCTGGTCTTATAGCGCACCTGACCGGAAAACACGCGCAGGTTCTCTCTGATATCAAAAGGGAAAAGCAGATCGACGATGGAATAAAGTCGAAGCTTGAAGCGGCGATAAAGGAATACAAGGAGAAAAAAGTTTAATACTCGTGAGGACCTCACCCCAACACCCCGCCTGCCTGCGCAGGAACCCCTCTTCCCCTCTCCTATCGGAGAGGGGAAGAGGGGTAGGGGAACAGAGGTGAGGTCAAAACTTAATAAAAAAGAAACCTATGCCCTCTTTTGCCGAACTGAGAAAGAAAATAAAAGGGATCACCTCGACCCGCCAGATCACCAGGGCGATGAAGATGGTGGCGGGCGCGCGGTTCGCGCGCGCGGGGCGCCAGATGAATGACGCCCGGTACTACCAGGAGGAAGCCGAAAAGCTGCTGAGCGGATTTGTCTCGCTTGCCGGAGCGCCAAAAGGGAAGTTCGCTTCGCTCTGTACGGTACCCGGCGACAGTGAGGCCAAATCACCCAAAAGTAAAACAGGGCTCATGGTCGTTGCGGCCGACAAGGGACTGTGCGGCGACTTCAACAACGGCATTCTGCGCGAAGCCGACCAGTATCTTACAAGGAACGGCGGGCGTGTTGCCGTGCTGTTCGCCATCGGCCGCAAGGCCGTGGAACATTATAAGAACGCGGCGGTGGCCCGCAAGGTTGACTACCAGCAGTTTTTCAACCGTTTCGATTTCGGCACCGCCGACGCGATCGGTCAGGAGGCGCTGCGGATTTACTTTGAGGATGGGCTCTGCGAATATACGGTGGTGCACAGCCATCTCAAGTCGCGGATCAAACAGCAGTTCACCGTCACGCGGCTCCTGCCCGTGGAGCCATCGGCCCCGAAGGACGCGCAGTTCCGCTGCACCATGATCGAGCCGGCCGAAGAGGAGGAGGTTCTGCAGGCGCTCGTGCCCCTGTACCTCAAGGCGAAGCTCTACGGCATCCTGCGCGACTCGTTCGCCGCGGAGCTTGCGGCGCGCTTGAGCGCCATGGACAACGCCACGCGCAACGCCGGAACGCTCATCGATACCATAACGCTCGAAATGAACAAAGTCCGTCAGGCAATGATCACCCGGGAACTGGCGGAAATCATAGCAACCAACGAGGTGGTAAAATAATGGCACCAGGGAAAATTACCCAGGTTTTCGGTCAGGTCGTCGACGTCGAATTCGCGCCGAACGAGATCCCCCCGATTTACAATGCCCTCACGGTAGAGAAGGCCGGAGACGAGCATACATCGGTCATTCTTGAAGTCATGCAGCACATAGGCGGCAGCGCGGTGCGCGCCATAGTGCTGGGGCCCCCCGAAGGGCTGGCGCGCGGACTTCCGGTTGTAAATACCGGAAAACCGATTTCCGTTCCCGTAGGCAAGGCGTGTCTCGGGCGGCTCATGGATTACGCGGGCAGGCCCATTGATTACAAGGGCGCCATTTCATTGGAAATCATGCTTCCCATCCACCGTGCCCCGCCCGGATTTCTCGACCAGGAGACGCGGTCGCAGGTGTTCGAGACCGGCATCAAGGTCATTGACCTGCTCGCGCCCTTTAAAAAGGGCGGCAAGATCGGCCTTTTCGGCGGCGCGGGCGTGGGCAAGACCGTGGTCATCATGGAACTCATCCACAACGTGGCCAAGCACCACGGCGGCGTGTCGGTGTTTGCCGGCGTGGGCGAGCGCACCCGAGAAGGGAACGACCTGTATCTTGACATGGTGCAGTCAAAAGTCATTGACAAGACCGTGCTGGTGTTCGGCCAGATGAACGAGCCGCCGGGCTCTCGCCTGCGCGTGGCGCTTACGGGCCTCACGCAGGCCGAGTACTTCCGCGATACCGAAAACCAGGACGTTCTTCTTTTCGTGGACAACATTTTCCGCTACGTGCTCGCCGGCGCCGAAGTGTCGGCGCTCCTCGGGCGTCTGCCGTCGGCCGTGGGCTACCAGCCCACGCTCGGCACCGAAATGGGCGAGTTGCAGGAGCGCATCGTGTCCACGAAGAACGGCTCCATCACGAGCGTGCAGGCCATTTACGTGCCGGCCGACGACATCACGGACCCGGGCGTGGCCACCGCGTTCGGCCACCTCGACGCTTCCATCGTGCTGTCGCGCAAGATCGTGGACATAGGCATCTATCCGGCGGTCGACCCGCTTGAGTCGTCGTCGAAAATGCTTGACAAAGTAGTGGTCGGTGAGGAGCACTACGGCGTGGCGCGCGAGGTGCAGAGCCTCCTCCAGCGCTACAAGGACCTGCAGGACATCATCGCAATCCTCGGCGTTGAGGAACTTTCGGACGAGGACAAGCTCATCGTGGCGCGCGCGCGCAAGATACAGAAATATTTCTCCCAGCCGTTCGCGGTCGCCGAGACCTTTACGGGCTTCAAGGGAGCGTACGTACCGCTCGCCGACACGATCAAGGGTTTCAAGGAGATCATTGAAGGCCGGCACGACGGCGTGCCGGAACAGGCGTTTTACATGGCCGGTACCATCGAAGAAGTGGCGCAGAAGGCGCGGGAACTTGCCTGATGAAAACGGTGCCGTTAGAGATTATAACGCCCGAAAAAGTTTACTTGCGCGACGAGGCGGAGTTTGTGGTGGCGCCGGGCTTTGAGGGCGAGCTCGGCATACTGCCCGGCCATACGAGGCTTCTGGCGCGGCTCATTCCGGGCGAGGTCCGTATTGTCAAAGGGCAGGAGACTCGAAGGTTTGCCGTCGAAGGCGGGTTCATTCACATCGAGCCCGCTGCCGTTAAAATAGTCACCCCGATGATAAAACCCCGGTAAACCCCTGAAAAACAGGAGTCCACCCCGCGGTCCCGACATTCCTGTTCTTATAAAGCAACCAAGCGGCCTTGATGGCGGTTAAAAGGCTTTCCGGTGAGGCCGTGCCTTTTCCTGCCTTATCAAACGCCGTGCCGTGGCCGACCGAGGTGCGGATGATGGGCAGGCCCACCGTTATGTTCACGCCGTGCTCGAAGTCGCGCGATTTAAGAGCCACAAAGCCGTGGTCGTGGAGCATGCAGACCACGCCGTCGAACTCTTTTCTGAACGCGCGCATGAACACCGTGTCAGGCGGGTAGGGGCCCTTCACGTCGAGGCCCTGTTCGCGCGCCTGCTTGACTGCAGGGATAATGTGCCGGATTTCTTCGTCGCCGAAAAGCCCGTTTTCGCCGGCGTGCGGGTTCAGGCCGCCCACCGCGATCCGGGGACGTTTCACGCCGAGTCTCCTCATCGCGGTGTCAAGCAGGCGGATGTTTGCAAGCACCCGCTCCGCGGAGATAAGTTCGATTGCCTGCCGCAGAGAGCAGTGCGTGGTCACGTGCGCCACGCCCACGCCTTCAAGGTAGAAGAGCATGGTGAAGTTGGTGACGCCGGTCTCGTGCGCGAAGATTTCCGTATGACCGGGATAGTTGATGCCGGCCATCTTGAGCGCTTCTTTGTTGATGGGATTAGTGACAACGCCCGCCGCGATACCGGCCTTGGCAAGCTCTATGCCTTTCAGGATATACGCGTAGGCCGCCTTCCCGCACGCGACCGAGACTCTGCCGACGGTAAAATCAGTAGGGCTTACCTGCCGTAAATCAAGCACGTTGATTTTACCCGGCACTGACAAGCGGATATCGGCGACCGCATTGAACTTCGGCGAGATTTTAACGGCCTTGGCCGTCTTCTGTAAAACAGCGAGGTCGCCGATGATTGCCACGCGGTATTCTTTGCCGATGTTTCTTGACGAAAGCGCCATTATGGCGATTTCAGGCCCTATGCCTGCCGGATCGCCCATGGTCAAGGCAAAGACCGGCGTGCTGTTTGTTTTTGATGGATTTGATTTCATGGTCTCTGCCTGGTATAAAAGTGCATAGTAATATAATGCAGGCACGTACAAAGATGGAATCATGGATGGTTCTATTTATAGTTATAGAATATAAAGCCCGGGGTAGAAAAATAATTATAGAAATGCCGGCAATATTTGTAAAGTGCCCCTTTATTACTAAGTAGAGACACGGCGGGGAACGCTGGTCGCTGGAAACCGTCAATTTACAAAGGAACTTTTTATGAGAGCCAAAAGAATGGAAAAAGAGCGGGCTGCGCTGTTCTGTATTTGGCCGTGCTGGCAATGCTTGTGGTGACAAGCGCAAGTCTGTCCGCAACGCGGGAGGGGACACCACCTGGTATTTCCGCGACAGTGTGAGAGATGTTCCAACGACCTTTACAGTATTTTTCCCGGCTGGTTCTGTTCCTTCCAGTATTCATACCATGACCGACAATATTCGAGTCAACGGCTATGATACCACCACTGCGCCGGACAGCGGATGTACACAGAGAAGCACCTACTGGGCTTGCAATGCCGCTCTCTGCCCCAAGCGCTTTTTTTTCGACAAGAGCCCGGTAAAGTCCATGGGCGAAACGTGGAAGGTATTTTCCGACAACGGCCGGGTCAGGGTCAATTTCCCGGCGCAGGGCGCGCACACAGCGTAAAGATTTATTCGCTCGCGGGTCAGATGGTCGCGTCACGGGAAGTCAGCCAGATTGACGCGGTGTTCCACCTGCCGCGCGGGGCGTATATCGTTTCCGCAAAAACCGCCCCGCACGGACCGTCCAGAGCGAAAAAAAACCTTAATGTCAAATAAAAGCCGCCTATTCGCGGACAATAATCTTCTCAAGTTCTTCGAGCGATTTCCCCTTTGTTTCAGGCATCATTTTCCAGACAAAGAAGAAGAACGGGACCATCATGATCGAGAAAAACATGAAGATCGGACCGCCGCCGAATTTTGCCAGAACGACCGGGAACGAAAGGCCGATTAATGCGTTCATGATCCAGTGGGTGAAAGAACCCAGCGCCTGGCCCTTTGCCCGCACCTTGTTGGGGAATATCTCGGATAGGAACACCCAGATCACGGCCCCCTGCGAGAAGGCGAAGAAGGCAATGAAACCAACGATGAAAACAACCACGCCTGCGCCGGTCAGGAAGTTCGGGTTCAGGTAATGCATGCCGGCGCCGGCAAGCGAAAAGCACATGCCGACAGCGCCGACCAGAAGCAGGGTCTTGCGGCCCAGTTTATCAATGAAAAACATGGCGATGATCGTAAATGCCATGTTAGTCAATCCCACGGCAACCGCCTGAAACATGGAAGCGTCGGCGCTTGCGCCGGCTTTTTCGAAGATCATGGGCGCATAGTACATGATCACGTTGATACCGGAAAGTTGGTTGAAAATGGCAAGAAGCACCGCGCACATTATAGCGAAACTGTATTTTTTCTGGAACAACGGGGTTACTCCATGACCGGCTTCCACTTTGAGCGACGAGACGATATCGCCGAGTTCGGATTCCACGTTCGCTGCGCCGACCTTCTGCAAAACCGACCGGGCCTTGTCAACGAGGCCTTTTTTCACGAGCCAGCGGGGACTCTCGGGGACGAGGAAAAGGAGAAGGAAGAACGCCGTCGCCGGGACCGCCATCACCCCGAACATCCAGCGCCAGGCAATCGGATTGTCGCCCATGATCCGGTAAATGAGCATATTGGAGAAGAAGGCGACCAGTATGCCGAACACAATGTTGAACTGAGCAACCGCGACGAGTCTGCCGCGGAGTCTGCCGGGCGCGATTTCCGCGATGTACATAGGCGCCATGACCGAGGCTGCGCCGATCGCCAGACCGCCAAGAAAACGGGCAATAAGGAGTACCGACCACGTTGTCGCGAACGCGCAGCCGAATGCTGACAGAAGATACAGAATGCCGCACAAAAACAGCATTGCCTTTCTGCCCCATACGTCACCGGGTTTACCAATAACAATAGAACCGACCACCGTACCCCACAGGGCTATGGAAACGGTCCATCCGAGCGAGACGTCGGAAAGGGAAAAAACATGCTGGAGCGATTTCGTGGTTCCTGAAATTACCGCGGTGTCGAAACCGAACAGAAGGCTGCCGAGAGCCGATACAATCGTGGCAAACAAAAGGTTTGCGTTCATTGCGGTCATCCCTTTCGTTGTTAGGGTGGTGATTGTTTCCGTTTTTTTTGACCGAGGAAATTGCCGTCGATTAAATATATATTGTTGCGCTGTTGCACAAAGAAATGGAATGTTTTATTTTGTTTCTGAGTGAACAAATGGCGGTTGATAAGGGGGACACGTTTCATTTATGTGCTTAACGACGGTCCCGGGGATAAAGAGTGGGTCTAAAATCCAGGGCATAAAAGTCATTCCAATAACAATGAAAATGGAGGGATGCCTGCATGAAGCCTAATAAAATAGGACTCATAGCATTAACGCTCTTTGCCGGTATGTATACAGGAGGCATCGCCGAAGAACTTAATCAGACTCAGACTATATACGGAGAGGGAAATATCAACGCAGGTCAGATAGTCAATGGCAATTCCCGGTATGAGCCGGGCATTCAGCACCGATGGCTCCAGTCGAACGCCATGGTCCTGGGCGACAGCGTGACAAGCGGCAGCCGGATGACCATGAAGATCGAGCTGGTGGCCGTGGCACGGTTTTCCTCCCAGGTTCAAATTCAAAATGGAATAGGTCTTATTGATGCCCGTTCTCCAAGCGGAGGGATTTATATCACCCAGGCTTCGGGAACGCAT
>Ga0315273_10000885_pt1 | contig 32744 bp, 27 predicted proteins | sample YL17G02_0_MG_FD_205753 | JGI IMG/M metagenome (GOLD analysis project Ga0315273, IMG submission 205753) | Sediment microbial communities from Yellowstone Lake, YNP, Wyoming, USA - YL17G02_0 | ecosystem: Environmental > Aquatic > Freshwater > Lake > Sediment | place: USA: Wyoming | collected...
TAATTTCCCGCGACTCACGAAGTGCGCTATCGTACTATGCAGTAGCTTGGCCCCTCGTGGACGCTGTTGACTTGCAGAATCATCTACCAACAATATGAAGGAGAATTACCGTGAAAAGAGATTTCGTAGCTGAAACCGACTTCACCACCAAGGAAATCGACCGCGTTTTTGAGCTATGCGCCGCCATGAAAAACAAAAAGATTGCCCCCAAGCCGCTGGCAGGGAAGACGGTCGGCTGCATTTTTCATAAGGCATCACTGCGCACCCGCATTTCTTTCGAGGTCGGTGTCGCCGAGTTGGGCGGCAGCTCGCTCTATATTACCGAGAAAGAGATAGAGCTGGGCAAGCGTGAGACGATCTATGATGCCGCCAAAGTGCTGTCGCGCTATCTGGCAATGATCACAGTCCGTACCTTTGCCCACAGCGACGTCGAGCAATTGGCGCGGCATTCGGAAATCCCGGTGATCAATGCGTTAACAGACTTGCTGCATCCCTGTCAGATATTGGGCGACGCTTTTACAATAACTGAGAAGAAGGGCAAATTGGACGGACTGAGGATTGTTTACCTCGGAGATGGCAACAACATCGCAAATTCCTTAATAAACCTTGCCAGGCGCTATCCCATAAGGCTGGTGATCGGTACCAACCCCGGCACACTCCCTGATCAGGCTCTGGTCAGAGCGGCGCAGACGGAGAAGGTTGGGAGCGTTGAGGTTGTATTTAACCCTAAAGAAGCCGCTACCGCTGCCGATGTAATCTATACGGACGTGTGGGCGAGTATGGGACAGAAACACTTGGCGGAGGAAAAGGCGGAGCTGCTGAAAGATTTTCAGGTGAACGACGCCCTGCTTAAACTGGCGAAACCTGATTGCCTGGTGATGCACTGCCTTCCGGCGCTACGCAATGCCGAGATTACCGACTCGGTTATGGATGGTCCCAACTCGGTCGTTTTCGATCAGGCCGAAAACAGACTACACATTCAGAAAGCGATAATGCTTGTACTGATGGATCAGAAACTGTTGGGAACTTAATTACAACAAAAGGAGTCATTATGTTGCGCCGCAGTGGTATGGCAGGACTACTCTTTTTAGTCCTCGCGATTCTTTTCATCTTTGCCGGTTGTTCCGACAATTCAACCGGAAATAACAAAGTCGTCGGTGATCCCAACGCGCCGGAATTCCAGAACATGAAGGCGGCAATAGCTTCTTCAGTCGACTCAACCATGTCGATCATGCTTCGCTTTGCTGCCAACCCTGGAAGAGTTGCGCCACAGGATACTATGAACTTGCGTCCAGACTGGGGCGTACTTAACCCAGAGGATACGCTTCTTCACAATTGGGTTAATGGCTGGAACATCGTCTACCTGGGTCTCACAACCGGAGCGGATTACAACCGCACGCTGGTAGACTCCGTCCGGTTTTTCATTGAGAACAATGCTCTCGATCGGTATTTCAGCTACCACGTCAATAAGATGGATTTCATCCATCACCAGACTGACACATACAAGGGGAGTGGAGACAGTCATCAGAATTCTAGCACTTACGTAGATGTTGACTACACCGGCGTGAGTATTGGCAACAACGGTTATTCAGTTAGCCGTAGCACTTTGGATGGCAGTGGCAAGTTCGTTTGGGACGACTACTATCAGATGATAGGTGGTACTGTTCACGACAATTATCAGCTCAATGCCACCTTTAACGCCGTCGAATTTGTTCAGACCGCAAGTCAACCCTGGACACCCGGTATAGCCACCTCAGGCACCATAACGCTCACAGCAACGGTCACTACAGCCGAGATCGAAGAAACTTGGACGGCAACCGTCACCTTCAGCAGCACGGGTACTGCTCAGATCACTGCCACAACCGGCAACACCGAATACAGCTATCAGATGACCCCGACTTACCAGTAGGGTCTTGGAGATACTTCCGAATCGCGAAGCCGCCCCGTTCCGGGGCGGTTTTTTTGTTTGACATATCGGTTGCCTTTCTGCAATATGCCGTCTGATGGAAAGAGAAATCGTAAGATACCGAGGCTGTTTTGTCTGTGGCCAAGATAATGTCATCGGCCTCAACCTTGACTTTCACTCTGACGGGGAAGTTGCTCGCACTAAATGGCTTCCCGATAGGCGACACGAAGGCTACGAAGATATCGTTCATGGTGGCTTGCTGGCGGCAGTACTTGACGAAGTGATGGTCAAAGCAGCCTTGGCCAAGGATATCCGCTGCGTCACTGCGTCGATGGAGGTCAGGTACAAAGCGCCGGCCGAGGTTGGTGACGAACTGCGTTTTGAGGGGCGTGTGACCGAACAAAGGGGAAGAATAATCCTCACGGCCAGTTGGGCGCGCAACAGCAAGGGGGATGTCATTGCCCAAGCCACGGGCAAGTACATGACGGTGCCCGGGGATTTTGACAAACGCCTGGCGACCTCGCTTGAATAGAAGGATCGCTCCTGTGCAACTGGATGCAGTATAGGCGCAGGGTTGAGTTGTTGCCCGTTCAGCGAGACGGCGTTCTGATCGGCCATTACGAATCGTAACACGTTTTGTGTCAATAGGTAAGAGCTATGTCTTTGCCTGATAGTTTATTGCTTCTTGGAGGGTACGTCCGGCACATTCCTTGCGGTGATTCATGGCAAGGTTATGAAGTGCTATTTCTACGGGTCCAATCTGCTGCCGGATAAGCTGGCGAAGAATCGAGGGCTGATCTCGTTTGCGATACCAGACTACGGCGTGCTGTTTCGCTCCCAATATGAAGGCAATCGCTACGAATGCGAATATGCCGCCGCCATAGCCCTGATACGGTTCGTGCAGTTGAATCAGGAACACTTCCAGGGCAGAGCCCTCAAACTGCTGACCGACTCACCCATAGTTGTGTATCAGGTCAACAACCGGATCGCCACCACCAAGACGCTGCAACGGTTCCGCGATCTGATTTTCTTTTACAAGCGCAAGCTGAACTTCGAGCTGGTTTGGGTGCCGGCCAGCATGAACCGCGCCAGCACGCCGGTCGCCGAGATCGGCACCAACCCGCAGTCACCAAAGTTCAACTATGACATCTTCGACGAGAGCACAAAACGCAAGATCATCCACAAACCTCAAAATAAGTCTCATATAAAGGTAGCGTAGCGCTACGCATAGCGATGTCACCATGCGAAGGTGCGGGCAGGCAACCCACAGCTTGGGGACTGTTGAAAAAGTCTTACTAACACTGTTGTGCTGAGTGTCGCCGTTGTGTCCTAGAAAACAGGTCGCGACTGAAGTCGCTCCTACAAGCAACCTTGGCAGCACATCTGCGCTCCTATGTTTTGCGGTGACGGTCGAGGAAAGCGGGGAGGTCAGATAAGATCATGGCGACGAAAATCAGTGAGCCGCCAAGGGCGCGACGGAGAATAAAAGTCTCGCCGCCAAGAGTCCAAGCAAAAAGCGCCGCAAAGACAGGCTCTAATGCGAGAATCAAGGAGACACGAATAGGGGGAACGACTTTTTGGGCGATCAGTTGCAGGACAAAGGCGGAGAGTGTTGGCAAAAGCGCAAGGAATAGGACATAGCCTACGGCGTCGGTTGAAGTGGGCACAAAGGGGAGTCGAAAGACGGCAGCAGTCAGCAGACTCAGCAACCCGACGAAAAGGAATTGCTGGAATGAGAGGATGTAAACATCCAGACCCTGCTTGACGAAGCGGTCGACATAGAGTAGATGCCCGGCATAGGCCATAGCGCAGATCATGGTCAGCCAGTCGCCTATGTTGATGTCGGTCAGCCCGCCAGTCAGTAGCCACAACCCAAGCAGCGAAATCGTCACCGCCGGCATCTGCGACAGGATGCGCGCATGGCGATTCATCATTATGGTGAAAAAGGGGACGAAGGCAACAAACAGGCCGGTGATAAAGCCGGAGTTGGACGCGGTCGTGTATTTCAAGCCGACCGTTTGTGTGATGTAAAGAATCCAAAGAATGATTCCGAGTTGAACGCTTTCTTTCCAGTAGAGAAACAGCGGCCGCTTGGTGATTTTCAGGCCGATTGCCAGCACGGCCGCCGCCAACAGAAAGCGATAGCCGACCAGCACCACCGGATCAATGGTTGCGAGACTATCCTTGACGACAAAGAAGGTCGCGCCCCAGATAGCGGCCGCATAGAGGAGGGCGAGATCGGCGAGGCTGGATCTACGGCTGTCAGTGAGATTCATGCGAGGAAGATAGTTGGATTAGCAAGGGAGCGCAAACGGGAAGGGGTGTTTGCTGTTGCAGCGGGTCTTAGCGGTGGGGTCGGAATGGTGGAAGGGAGCGTGACGAGCCGCAAGTCCGTTCAGCTTTGTAGGTCACGCCGACTCGCGGCGTGATGTCAAGCCCCGAGTGGGCTTGACCTACGTGACGCAACGGGAAAACGAGAAAATCCTTGACAATTTGTGGAGATTTTGGTACTATTAGAATGCTGAAAGATGTAAAATAGTGTTTTCTGAATTCCTAATATGGGAAATCTCGGAGGAAATAAAGTAGTGAAACGGGAAGCAGTGGCATGTCAAAACCGAAGCGGTTTTGACCTACAAAACTTGACAAAATGGAAATTCCTGTCGTCTTTCTTTCAGAACAAGACAACTTAAGCAATCGCAGCAAGAGTCAGTCATTTCACCGGTGGGGGTTACCTGCCGATACTTTACTTTGAGTGAAAGGAGATTGCCATGAAGAGCAATGCTTTGTTGATCCAGCCATGGTTACTGCTCGTCGCGCTCTGCATCTGGCTGTTGTTGATACTTGCAGCTATCAGCGCCGGCGGCGACACACCAAACTCACAGTTGCCCGGCGCTTCAGCAAACCTGAGTGCCGCCCAGGCTCGCTATACCTGCGAGGGTGACCTGATCGAAGTCATGTTCGATTGGGATGCGAAGATCAGGCTTGTTAGCGGTCAGCCGGTCGACCATGCCGGTACGGCAACAAGTGGGTTTCAGAGCGTGCTCGGCAAGCTCGGAGCCCACCAATGGAGCCGAATCTGTGATGTTCCGGAGCAGAAACTTGACGAAATCCAGGAACGTGGCCAAGCGAACACAGGTCAAAGAGTCTACAATCTCAACAATATCTTGCGCCTGCGGATTGCGACCGGTAAGGATGTCTGGGAGGTCAGCAAGGAGTTGGAGACTCTTCCCGGGGTAATCAGTGCGCGACCGGTTCCGAGACCGACTCCTTCTCCCTGGCCGCCGGACTACGCGCCGAGTCAGGGCTATCTCGATTTGTCGACAGCGAATCCGTCCGGAATCGATGCGGAGTACGCCTGGACGAAATCGGGGGGTGATGGAACCGACGTAACCGTGTGCGATCTGGAATATGGTTGGTACACGAGTCACCAGGACGTCACCAAGGCGGTATCGGCGGAAGTCAACCCTAATCCGCTCAGCTTCCCTGTTGGGGAAAACGACAATCACGGTACGGCGGTGATTGGAGTGATGGTCTCTGATGCCAATGCGGTAGGTACGACCGGTATCTGTTTTGGAGCCGGACTGAAGACATGTGGCACATACTACGGTTCACCGACCCCTTCCTGGAATGTTGCCGGTGCGATCGCTTACGCCATGGCCAACATGTCAGCCGGGGACGTGATTCTGATCGAACAGCAATGGGATTACTCCGGAACCGCGAGCGGAGCTTATGTACCGATTGAATGGTGGACGAATGTTGCTCCCTATGGGCAAACTTACAATGCGGTCTATGCGGCCATCGTCAATGCAACGTCGAATGACTTCCACGTAGTCGAGGTTGGAGGCAATGGAAATGTCAATACCGACCCGCCGACGATGACCTGGCTTGGAGATACGAAAGCGATCATTGTTGGCGCCGGTGGGGCATACACCGGCGGCACTTATGCGGAGGGCAACCTGCAGAAGATGTCTTTCTCCAGTTTCGGCTCGCGCTTCGACCTGCAAGGTTGGGGAGAGAATGTGGTAACTACCGGATATGGTGACCTCTATAGCAACGACGGAAAGACCTGGTGGTACACGAGCATCTTTGCGGGAACTTCGAGCGCCTCCCCGACCGTCGCCGGCGCAGTTGCCTGCCTTCTTGGTTACTACCGGCACAATGTCTTCAATCTCATGCTTACACCGGATGCCGTGAGAGCAATTCTGGTTAACACGGGCACTCCGCAGGTTACGCCTCCGGACGGTAACATCGGCCCGCGACCGAACCTGAAGCAAGCGATTTCATCGGTCGGTGGCTGGGTCGACGTTGCGGTCTCGACACCGGTATCTGACGCCAACTGGAACGGAGCCTGGGGTGACTATGACAACGACGGCGATAATGACCTCTACGCCTTGAGAGGTTCTGCGGCATCCAACAGATTGATTCGCAACGATAACGGATCGTTCACTGATGTCAGTGTCGCGCCACTCAACGTTCAGGGTAGCACATCGGCAAAATGGGGCGACTATGACAACGATGGTGACCCCGATCTCTACGTCACACGGGCATCGGTTGGAAACAGACTATTCCACAACAATGGCAATGGTTCGTTCACCGATGTCACCAGCGGCCCTCTCGGTGATATGGGACAATGCACCAATGTTGCCTGGGGCGATTACGACAAAGACGGCAAACTTGATTTGTACATTGTCAAAGACTTTGGGCAAGCGAACAAACTGCTGCGAAATACCGGTGGCGGTTTGTTCGTCGATGCCACCGCCCCTCCGATCAACTATGCCGGTTCGGGAACCGATGCCTCCTGGGTGGACTATGATAACGACGGTGACGTTGACCTTTACGTCGTCAACAACAATCAGGCAAACAAGCTTTTCCGCAACGACGGTGGTGGAGTGTTCACTGATGTGACCGGACCCATCATCGGCGATACCGGGCCGGGCTTTGGCGCAGCTTGGGGGGATTATGACAATGACGGTGATCTCGATGTGTACATCAGTAATGTCGACATCTCAACGCCGACGAGCAAGCTCTTGCGCAACGATGGGGGCGGTTCTTTTGTCAATGTCACGAACCCAACCGTATTCAACGCTTTGTCAGCACGTGGTGCAAGTTGGGGTGACTTTGACAACGATGGCGATCTCGACCTGTTCGTCGCCAGCATGGGCAACTGGAACAAGCTCTTCCGCAACGACGCGAATCCACCTTTCGGTTTCACAGAAGTAGCCCCCATCGTAGTTGCCGACTTAGCGATGAATTCCTTCGGAGCGGCCTGGGTGGACTACAATGATGACGGGAAATCCGACATCTTCGTCGGCGACATCTACCCATTTGGCAGGCTCTTCAAGAACGATCTGCCCTCAGGAAATCACTGGCTCAAAGTAAAGCTAATCGGAACCGTTTCCAATAAGGATAGTTACGGAGCTCGGGTTCGTATTGTACACGCGACACCAACGGGGACTCTACGTCAAGTGCGCGAGATCGGCAACGGCACCTGCTCTCAATCTCAAAGTCCGCTGGTCGTGCACTTTGGCGTCGGTATCGCAACGACGATTGACACCCTGATCGCGAAATGGCCTTCAGGAATTACCCGTGTATTTACCGGACAGCCGGTAGACACGCTACTTGAGTTCCGTGAAGCCGACTTCGTTTGTGGCGACGCCAATGGCGATGCCACAGTAGACATCTCCGATGTCGTCTATCTGATCGCTTATATCTTTTCCGGCGGTTCGGCACCATCGCCATTGCTCTCTGGTGACGCCAACTGCGATAGCACGGTCGACATTTCTGATGTGGTGTATCTGATTGCGTACATCTTCTCTGGCGGTGCAAAGCCGTGTGCGGTGTGTAAGTAAGATAAGTGAAATTCCGTAGGGGTAGCCCCGTGTGGCTACCCTGTCTCGGGCAACCACGCGGGGTTGCCCCTACAATTGACGCCGTCAGGAAAGACTCCCGACGGCGCATTTTCATGTATTGCATAGGCGTTGAGACCGCGCCCGTACGCAGGCACGGCACGCCATGCCCCACAACTCGCCACAAAGACAAACGGGCATGCGTTTGCATGCCCGTTTGCACTTGATAAATAGAACACCGCTTAGTGCTTCGTAAATGGTCCTTCTTTGACTGTCACCTGCACCGGTTCTTTTAGAATGAAGACCGCTTCCGTGCCGGCGGAATGAACGATATCTTTTTTGCCGGTGGCGGCGGCAGTTGCTGCACCCGCTGCTGCGCCGGCAGCCGCACCGATTGCGGTGCCACCTTTCTTCTTCGTCAACTTACCAACGATCGCACCGACTAACGCGCCTCCGCCGATTAGCTCAGCATCACGATTTGTATGCGATCCCTTTTTCTCGTCAATCGTATAGGTCTTGATCGGAATCTCATTGCCGTTGGCGTCGGTGATGCTAATCAAGCTGAAACTCAACTCCGCCGGTGTTTGCAGACGTCCCGACTCTATGACATTGTCCAGCACTCCGGTAACCGCGGTGCCTTCTTCGTAAACCATCTTGCCGTCGACACGCAGCGGCTCGGCGAGCAAGGCGCGGAACTTAGTACCCGTTACGTGCACATCCGAATCAATCGAATCAATCAGCTTAACCTTAATCATCGTGCTCTCCGGTATCATGACGACCACCGGCGGTAGTACTGTCTCAGTCTTGGTTTCGATGACCACTTTCTTTTCCGGTTTCGGCGGCTCGATTTTCTTCTTGTTTTCCGGAATGGTCGCCAGCGGCTTCGGTTCAGCTATCGGTGTGGTATTGGTCTCTGCCCATTTGGCGGCAATCGCACTACTATCGATCTTGGCAGGCTGCTGTGTTGTCTCAACCGTACCTTGCTGCTGAGTTTGCCCTGCCTTCTGCTCCACCTGCTTGCCACAAGCCCCGATCAGAATGGCAACCAACACAAGTGTAATGACAAACGAACTTTTCTTCATATCGATCTCCTCAGGTTTATGGGGAATAGTAAATGCTTCTGTGCAAATCGCAACTACCGGGTGATCCGCCACTTGGTAGCAAAGCCATCCGCAGTTTGTTTGTCCACCAATAGTTCAACGAGCATCAACGCGAACAACATCGCCGCGCCGGGACCCATGGCGGTCACGATATTGCCATCAACCGTAACTATATCACCGGTCACGGTAGCTTCGCACGCAATCAACTTGTCATTAAACGCCGGATCGCCGGTGACGCGTTTCCCGTGCAAAATGCCGGCGCCTTCCGCCAATACATAACTCGGCGAGGCGCAAATGGCCGCTACGATTTTGCCATTTTGATAATGATTCCGTATCAGTTCGATCACTCGCGGATGCGCGGCCAACGCTTCGGCATTGCCCCTGCCGCCGGGAACAATGACCGCATCATACAACCCGCTCACGCCATTGATGGTTGTCTGCGGAACAACCGTCGTTCCATAAGCTGCTCTAATGTTACCCGGCTTGAGCCCGGCGATAGTGACTTCCACACCGGCACGCGATAATATGTCAATCGGTGCGATTGCCTCGATATCTTCAAACCCATCCGCCAGAATCGTCAATGCTCTTTTTGCCATTCGCTTCTCCCATCTGCAAATTGTACGCTTGAAGCTACTGCTTCAACACGATAAAACCACCATCATTTCCAGTGACTCGGAGTTGGAATTGCTGTATGACAAAGCAGTCCCGCGACTTACCATCCCTTCGAGACGCGCAGTCCCATGATATGCCCGACATGTTTGTCGCCATGAACGGAATAGAGCTCCGCCAAATCATCAATCGTCATTTCACCCCGTTCCGGATGCACTCCGATGCGTTTCCAATCATCGTCTGCAAGCCCTTCCAACAACGCTGCCATCCGTTCCTGCACGCCCCTGATTATGGCCAATGATACTTGCGGAGCCAGAGTCAGCACGTCCGGTGTTTTCACCCACTCGTCCTGCTTGTAAGCAAACCAGGTTGGTTTTGCTTCCGTCAGGATCAGTTTCATGCGAGCCAGTGCGTTCATGTGGGAGTCTGCCACGTGATGTACGACCTGCCGAGGGGTCCATTTTCCTTCTCCATACGGCGTGTCCAATTGCTTGTCGGTTAATCCGGCAACAGCGGCCTCCAACTTCGCCGGCATCTGCCTGATCTGTTCGATCGCCTGTTTTCTATCTTCTTTGCTTCGCATATCGGTCTCCTCTGTCTGGATGTAGCAATTTAGCTGTTATACGAACGCAACGGCTGTTGCAACTCCGGGCGACAACAATTTCATTATCTCGACCCAAACATCACCGTAACCAGCAGCGAGAATATCCAAATTCCCAGTCCTGCTTCGATGCCAACGAAGATGCACGCCCACCGAATCGGCTTATATTCCACGGGCTGGAAACGAAAGAACTGCAGCCACTGCCTTGGTTGCAAAGCGCCGTATCCGAACGTCGCCAGTGATAGCAGGCTAAAATAGAAACAGTCGAAGAACAGCATTCCATTGCGAAACTCAAGCAGAGTTTCCTTGCCTTCTTTGGCGGGATCATACTCGCAGATTCCTGACTGCGTTCTCTTGCTCAGGGTCAGTAATGCGAAGATCAGACTGAAGCCGCCGACCACAACCATCGAATACCAGAGCAGCCACATCGGACGGGCGCCGTAACCAAATGTCCATTTCAAGAACAACAGTCGCAGAATCCGCACAGGCGAAAACCAGGGATAACTGCAGGTGATGACTTCGTTCTCGCGATAATGAAACTCGTTGGCGAGGTCATCGAGCAGTTCCCGACGATAAAGCATTTTGAGATCGCGATAGGTTACTTCCGCGCGACGGAAGTCCTCCGACGTCTTTAGGGATAATTCCTCACCAATAAAATAGCGACTGTACACACTGTCGCCCCAACGGATGTCGCGGATGTTGCGGGCTTTGCCGAGTTGCACCTGATACAGGAATGTCGAGTCGAATCTCGCCTGAAACAAATCGGCGTCTTGAAGATCGGCTTCGCGCATCACCGCTTGCGGCATGGCACAATTCTGCATGTTGGCCTGTCGCATATCTGCATTCGCCAGCAACGCGGCGCGCAGATTCGCGGCGGTCAAATTGGCGTGCACCATTGTCGCCGAGGATAGATTTGCATTTCTCAAGTCGGCGCCGGTCAAATCGACGTCCTGCATCTTCGCCGACTCCAAGGTCGCTTCGGCGAGGTTCGCGCGCCCGAGCCGCGCGCCGGTTAGATCAGCACCACGCAAATAGGCGCTGTCAAGGTTGGCTTCGGTCAAGTCAGCGCCCTCCAAAATTGCGCCAAACAAGTCAGCTCCCTGCAAATAGGCATAACTCAAATTAGCACGCCGCAGTTCGGCGCCGTTTAGTGAGATTCCTCGCAGATCGTCGACAAAGACCATGCCACCGCCTGCCGGTGGTAACTTCGCGACAAAATTGGGTAGCGCCAATCCGCCTGCGAGAGCGGCCACGACAGCATCCACCTGCTCCGCTGTCCAACGGCTCTTAAGCGCTGCTTTCTCGCTATCAGAATAGTCAGCCCAACTCGCAAGTGGAATCGACTGCGCCTGCACGACAGACGCAGCTGTCAGCAGACCCAGTACTGCCCATAACCACCAGCCGGAGCGGTTCGGACTATGCCTCGAATCAGGACGATGTATGCTCATGACTGCAAATTCGCCTTCCCTCTGTTAGAAGTCAAAACCCAAATTGAGGTATAGTCGGTCGTACTTGGCTTCCGCACGACCGTAACCAATCGAAAGCGGTCCCAACGGCGTATCCAGCGCCAACGCCACACTCCACGCGTGCCGCAGACCCTGTACACGCACTTCCTCAAAGCGACCAAAGACTTGTCCGGCATCGTAGCGAAACGATAAGTAGGTGCTGTAAACCGGCCCCAGACGCACTTCGAAGTTGCTCAGGAAATACTTGTCGCCGACAAGTTGGTCAACGGCATAACCACCGAAGCTGCGGCTGCCGCCGAGGTAAAACTTGTCGTAAATCGGCAGTCCATCCTGGGACAGACCGAGCGCCAATCTGGGATGCACATTCAACCGACGAGCAAGCTTCACATATCCCTCCGCTGATCCTTCGAACTTGCGAAACACTTCATCTGCGGAAAGCACATCACTTGCTATTTCAAGTGAAACTTTCAGTACTCTGCCCGAGGTTGGAAACGTGAAGCGATCCCTCGTGTCGACAGTGACACCAGACTGCAAGGACGCTACGCGGCGCTCGTTGCTCGATTTCTCGTCTCCAAATTGATACCTTACTCCTTCAAACCGCGCGGTGACATCGAACAATCCGCGCTTCCACAACTGCTGTCCTACCCCAAACTTGATTCCCCAGCGCTTGTCGGTACGGTCAGAGGTCTTCTCACCATCCTGGAATTGCCCGATCTTGTCATTCGCATAGTAGAGCCGGATATTGTAAGTCACAAACGATCGGAAGATCCGGTCGGCTCGTAGATGCAATTGATACAGTTTGCGACGCTCCGAAAAACGCGCGCTGGCGGACAATTCGTTGCCCGTCCCGAAAAGATTCGCATATCCCGTCTTGACAAGGCTCTCAGGATGAAAATCTTCGTGATACCTTGCGGCCACGCGTGCGAAAGTGAATCTCCTTTCCTTCACGAGGATCGTGAGCCAGACACCACCGTTGCGTTCATCCAATCGCAGGTTGACGTTATCGAACAGTCCAGAGCCATAAATGTCTTGCGCGCCACGCATAGCGCGAAACTTGCTGTAAAAGTCACCGGCGTCCAGAGGGAAGTAACTGGTTACCACCCACCAACGAGTTTTGTCGTTACCTTCAACGCTAATGCCGGAGATGCGCCCTTCATCAAGGACGATTTCCAGTTCCTGCCTAACCGTATCAAAACTAGCGCCCTTAATCTGTGCCAGATCATAACCGTAGCTCCGATAGAAAGCCAGGATGCTGTCATAGACTGCCTGCAACCGTACCACCGAATTGACTGGCGCGGCGCCAAACCCTGACACCCTCAGCAACGTCGAATCGACATAGAGCTGATTGCCGTTGATGTTGAGCCGCTTGATCAAGGCAAACGGAACGGTCCGCACAACAAGTGTGTTCCCATCGAGCCGGTAGCGAACACCGGCATAAACACCGGTTCGGAACAGCTCGTATGCCGCCTGATTTATTTGCGCAATTCTGACACTCTGTCCCTGCAACCGAATCAAATCGCCTCGAGCGCCGCTCTCAAATGAATCAACTCTCTCCGGTACCGTGCCTTCGAACTTCACCGAATCCAATCGGATTAGGGCGCAAGTATCTGTTACTTGCGCCAGTCGCCTTCTTAGCTCCAGTATCCGTGGCGCCATCGCGCGTCTCCCGCGCGCGATTGCAGAATCTCCCATGTCGAACGAAGTTGCCTTGAAACCCTTCAGATCGGGTGTCACTACAAAATCTGCCTCGGATAACAAGCGCCGTTTGGCCTCGGCTGAAAGTATGGTGGTCACTTGATCGACTATGTCAATCGCGTCGCCGATCTCGCCAACCGGCATCAAATCTGACGTTACATCCACTGCGATCACAAAGTCAGCCCCCAGTTTACGCACGGTGTGCGTGGGAATCGGTTCGAGCAGTCCGCCGTCCATCAGCAACCGTCCATCCTGCTCCAGCGGAGTAAACGCCAGCGGCACTCCCATCGTCGCGCGCAGCGCCTCGATCATTGATCCCCGCTCGAAAACCACTTCCTTGCCCGTGACAATGTCTGTTGCGACTACTGCCAGCTTGCGATCGAGATTGGCGAAGTCGCCTTTGGAGAAATAGCTCGACGTCAGCGTCAGTGAACTTAGCACATTAACCAACTGCTGGCCCGAGCTGAGTGCCGTCGGTATTTTCGGATTGAACCCATCGAATCTGAGTGTGAGCAACTCACCTTCTGTTTCTGCCCGACGGGTGAATAGTTGTGAGTTGCGCTGTGGCTTATCCGAGAAAAAGTCATTCCAACGAATGCCGAGCGCCGTTTTCTCAATCTGCTCGGGTGTCATCCCCGTGGCATAGAGTCCGCCGATGATTCCTCCCATGGATGTTCCCGCCACGACATCAATCTCCACGCCGCTTCGCTCTAACTCCTCCAACACTCCAAGGTGCGCAAACCCACGCGCGCCACCTCCGGACAGGGCGATGCCCGTTCTGTAGCCTTTGACGTTCTGAGTCATTGCCGCTTTCAGCGCAGCCGATGTCAGATTGCTGTAGTCAACTTCGAAGTCCCGCGATGAGACCTCTGGCGTAGCGAACGCCAGCAGGCCGGCAAGAGCCAGCACCTTCCAGAACCAGTAAGCTGATCGAATCATACCGGCAAGTAACTACCGTGTCGGTTCAAACTCAAGCGGAAAGAGTTTGACTCTCATTGAGTGGCAATCTATCATTCGACATGAACAAACTATCGCTGGCCAAAGAACGCGAACTCACAGCTATTTCGGCGCGGCATGGTCGTCGCAAGACGGGCAAGACAATTGTCGAGGGTGTCCGCGCGATTGGCACCATGCTGGACTCAGGCGTGAACCCCGATTATGTTGTGGTCTCGCCACGTAACTTGACGGCCGAGGGGGAGGAATTCCTGAGAGGACTTGCCGTTGGCGATCTGACGATTTTCGAGTGCGATGCCAAGCGTTTTGCCAAGTTGTCCGACACCGTAAACTCACAAGGTTTCTTGGCTGTCATCCGCACTGATCCCCGACGAATTGACGATCAGGCACTCGCCAATACTCGATTTATTCTCTATCTTGACGGCATCAGCGATCCCGGCAACGTCGGCACAATCCTGCGCACGGCAGTGGCCTTTGCTGTCGACCTCGTAGCCGCGTCACCGACTACTGTTGATTTCTATAATCCCAAAGTCATTCGCGCTTCTGCGGGTATGGTCTTTCGTCTGACATTGTTGCCTGTCAATGACCCGAAGCGCTTCTTTGAAAGGCTTTCCGGCAACGACATCGAACTGCTCGGCAGCGCGCCTGAAGCTACAACTACGCTCGAAACAATGACCCTGGCAGGAAAAGTGTGTCTTGCAATAGGCTCGGAAGCGACCGGTCTAAGTCCGATCACACGGCAGGCGAGCCGGCGACTGTTTCGCATCAAAACCGTTGCCGCAGTCGAATCACTCAACGCCGCTGCCGCCGCGGCTATTGCCATCCATCAGATTGCCACGAAACTGGAGTTGATATGAAACTAAATAGCGCCGGAACCCGTATTCCTAAAAGCATGATACAGCGATTGATTTCCGTATTTCTGACGGTCGCGCTTTGTTCGAGCATGGTGCTGGCTCAGCAGGATCGCGTTGAAAGGGTTAGCAGCGAGCGTTTTGAGACAAAGTTGACTACGCTCAAATTTTCCGGCGGACGCTACACCAATCTCTCATTCACGGGCTCGTCATACATCATCGGAAAACTGTCGATTGTGTCCTCGGACAAGCCGATCACGACCGTGACATATCGCAAGACGTTGAAAGCCGACTCGCAACGGCAGGCCGAGCAGTTCGCCGACTACATAGAGGTCAATGGGGAGGAGTTGGAGAACGAACTGTCTATCTCTGCCGAGACGAAATCGGTGCCACCGTGGAGCGAAACGAACTGGTCTGGCGGCGCCAATATTGAAATTGAAGTCCCCAGGAACGAAAACTTGAAAATCGACGTCCGCACAACCGTGTACACGATCGATATTACGGGCCCCTTTGCCACCGTAGACATCACCAGCAGTCTCGGCGACGTCTCTATTGAGAAGATTACGAACAAGATCCGAGTCTCTCTCGAAAACGGCGGCGTTAGTGTGCGTGATTGCACCGGCCCGGTAACCGTCTCCACGGCATTGCGACCGATAACCTTGACCCGCGTTGATGGCAAACTGGGTTCGATAAAATTGCGCAACACCAATGCCAAAATCGTTCTCGAATCCGTGCGCGGTGAAATCGATGCCCACTGCGTTAACGCGATGATCTCCGGCAACAACGTCAGTTTTGAAGCGGGACACTCGCAATTGGTCTCCGAGAACTCTAATGTTGAGATCGACGCCGATGCGGTCAATGGCGATCTGACCATTCGTGGCGCGAACGGCAAAATTGACCTGTCGTTGCCCGCGAACACATCTGCCAGCTATCTGCTTCAGGTAGAGGAAGCCGGTCGCATCTACACCAGAGAACTGCCCATGGCCGTCACGGTCGCTTCGCGCACGCGGGTAATTGGGACCTGCGGCAATAAACGGAACAAAATCGAGGTTGACATGTCAGGGGTAGGCACTGTAAATTTGGTGGGAAAGCCGGCGAACAGGATGTCGATCCGGTAGCAAGCAAGGGATTTTGACCGAAAGGCGCATTGTGCCTAACCGATTCTTCATTGCCGTACTTGTTCTTTTCTTATTCTCGTTTACCTCAGCCCAAGAGATTCCACTCTCAGCCGGTTTGCTGTTTCCGGATGTACCCTATGCCGGTGTCACCGGAACCGAAGCGGTGGTACTTAATCCGGCAGCGCTTTTTATCAACAAACCGCTTGGGCTTCAACTCTATCACACCGCTCCCAAAGACAAGCTCGCCGGTGATGACGCGGTTCTGATCTCAGCCGCTGGTCTCGGTTTTGGCTACCAGCGTCTTAGACGCGGGATGTCAGAGATCGTCTCACGTTACGATTTCGCCTTGTCCTCACGACTGATCAAAAACATCTATACCGGTCTGTCATATACATATTACAAGACCGCGTTGAAACCCCTCGATAAATCGCATTCTTGGAATTTCTCTCTACTGGCGCATTTGAATCGTTTCGCTTCTCTCTCCGCAGAAGTACAAAACCTTAATCAGCAGAAGTATTTCGGCGCCAAAACCGATCTGGGTTACCGATTCAGCGCTGCCCTACATCCGGTTGGCGAACGCGTTACTATTGGTGGCAACCTGCAGCTCTATGGCAAACAAGATATCAAAGACGCCTCCTGGCGTGCCTCCGCACGCGTGGTCGCGGCCAAAGGGCTTGTTCTCTATGGCGGCTTCGATGACAAGCACTCCTTCGGCGTCGGTATTGAGTTGCACTTCGGAGAGGGGTTCCTCGGCGCAGCGGGTTTCTTCGATGACGAAAGCAACCATCTCGGGACGACTGCTTACACCGGCTACACGATGGCTCGACGCGAGGACATAATCTCCGGCGCGGGCAAGATTCTTCACGTCGATCTCTCCGGTGATATTCCCGAGGAGCGCACGAGTCGACTCTTCATGTTTCGCTCCGGTGGGACTGTGTACCAGAAGCTTGCCGCCATCAAAACCGCGCAGAGAGATCGTCAAGTTAAGGGCATCTTGCTGACCATCAAGAATCCTTCCATCGGTTGGGGCAAACTGGCCGATTTCCGGCGCGCCATCACGGAGTTCAGAAAAACAGGCAAGACGGTAATCTGCTATCTTGGCCTCTCTCCGAGCAACGGCAGCTACTATTTGGCCTCTGCCGCCGATCAGGTCTACATGCTTCCAGTCGACGCCCTCAACCTGACCGGACTGCGCGCTGAAGTGACCTTTTACAAAGGCACCCTCGACAAGATCGGCATTGAGCCGCAATTCGAGAAGGTAGGCGAATACAAAAACTATCCCAATCAATTCACCGACACGACTTTGATTCCGCCACATCGGGAGGCGCTGGAGGCTTTGCTCGATGATTTCTATTCCCAGCTTGTTGGCGAAATCGCGCCCGACCGCGGATTGACCACTTCACAGCTTCAGAAAATCATCGATTCCGGTCCCTTTACGTCAGTTCAGGCCGAATCGCTGGGACTTGTCGACGGTCGCCACTACCCGGCTGATCTTGAGGGACATCTACCCGAACTCTTTGGCGGGAACTTTCGGATGGTCGCTTCTGATTTTTACCAGTCAACGCCACCGTATCGCGAACGCTTCGGCGAGCCACCGCAGATCGCATTGATCTCCATCGCCGGTTCAATCACCAGAGGGAACTCCGGCTCGACTTTTATAGACGGCAATACGGCCGGCTCGGCTACAATTTCGCGCGCCATCCGTCAAGCCAAGGACAATCGCTCGGTCAAAGCCATCGTCATGCGACTCGACACCCCCGGCGGCGACGCGCTGGCATCTGATCTGATCTGGGGCGAGTTGATGGCTGCGCGGCAGCGGAAACCGGTTATTGTGTCGATGTCGGATGTCTGCGCTTCCGGCGGCTACTATATCGCCTCGGCGTCCGACAAGATTTTCCTTGAACCGACTACCGTCACCGGCTCCATCGGAGTTTTTTATGGCAAGGTCAACATGGAGCAACTCTATCGCAAACTGGGCATGACTACGGAGACAATTGTCCGCGGCAAGCACGCCAACATGTATTCCATGAAATCGGGCTTCACTACTGACGAACGCCAACTTGTCCGGCGGCAGGTGCGCGATCTCTACGACAACTTCCTATCCATTGTGGCGGAAAACCGTAAGCTCTCCAAAGACTCAGTCAACACGATCGCCCGTGGCCGTGTCTGGAGCGGTAAGCGCGCGTTGGCGATCGGGCTGGCGGATGCTACCGGTGGTGTTCTGGAAGCCATCGCGGAAGCCAAAACCAGGGGCGGAATCGCCGACAGCTATTATCAGGTTATCGAATTGCCCGAGCGACGTCTCGGTTTTTTTGATCTCCCCGACATGCTTCTCTCCAGAGCAGCCCGATTCCTGGGGCTAACCAACGTCGCTCAAAACGCCGCGCTGAAGACATTGGCAGGGGAGGCAGGAATGGATTCGCCGCAGATGCGACTCCCCTATGAACTTACAATCGAATAAATCATACGCTCTTTCAACCTAACAAAAGCGAACAAGAGATAGATGAATCAGTTGGTCATGGAGGTAATATGAAAAAACTGATTGTTGTTCTGTTATTCCTGACGGCGCTGGCGACCTCTGCCTATGCCGCTATGGAATGGCCGGTAGACAAACACGTCTTCAGCAACGGCATGGTTCTGCTCACCATGGAGGATCATTCGACTCCTTCGGTGAGTCTGGAAATCTGGTTTCATGTAGGTTCGAAAAACGAGCGCCCCGGTATCACCGGCATCTCGCATCTGTTTGAACACTTGATGTCCATGGGCACCGACAAGTTGGGGCCAGAGGACTTCGACAGGATCATCCAGAAAAGTGGTGGCATCTCCAACGCTTACACATCGTACGATATGACCGTGTATCAGGAGGATTTCGGGAAAGAGCAACTGGATCAAGTTCTGGATATGGAAAGTGACCGGCTGCAGCATCTCAAGATCGATGAGAAGAACTTCCTGACTGAACGTTCCGTGATTGTCGAAGAGCGCGGGTTTACGGTCGACAACAGCCAGTTTGGAGATATCCAGGAGCAACTCTCAGCCAACGCCTGGTTGGCTCATCCCTATCAATGGCATATAGTCGGCTGGCGTGCCGATATCGAGAATCTCACCTTGCGCCAGTGTCAGGAGTACTTCAAAACGTACTACAACCCCGCTAACGCCGTGATGGTGGTTGTGGGGGACGTCAACACACAAGAGACCATCAAATTGGTCGACAAGTATTTCGGCAAAATTCCGGGCAACCCCGATATTCCACGCCCGCTGTATAACGAACCCGAACAGCGTGGCGAGCGTCGGGCCGACTTCCACAAAATGTCACAACTGCCGATCTTTATCTCCGGTTATCATGTTCCCGGTGAGGGACATCCCGATCAATACGCCCTCGACATCATGGGGCGCATTCTTTCCGGCGGCCAGTCCAGCCGCATTTACAGGCGCATGGTCTACACCGATCAGGTTGCTCTGGCGGCAGGCGGCGAATATGGTCCGCGCGAACAGGCTGGTCTCTTTTACGCCTACGCCTTAATGCAGCCGGGTCGCACCACTGCCGAGGGGGAGAAAGCGGTCTATGAAGAGATCGATAAAATGAAAACCCAGAAGGTTACCGACGAGGAACTGCAGAAGGCGAAGAATCAGGTGGAAGCCGGGTTCTACATGGGCATTCAATCCAATCAGAGCAAGGCGGAGCTGCTGGGACGCTACCAGACCTTCTTTGGCGATCATAAGCTTCTGTTTCAGCAGGCGGACAAGTACGCTGCTGTGACGGCGGATGACATCATGCGCGTCGCCAAAACCTATCTCGATCCGCGCAATCGCACGGTGATCACGGTGATTCAGGATACCAAACCTTCCGGAACCATGGGGATGAAAGAGGAGTGATGAACGTGAGAAACAAAACAATCATTCTTGTTCTCGGATTACTCTGTGTCCTCGCGTTTGCGACACAGGCAGTTACAGCCGCCAAATTGGCTCTTCCCCCGATGGCGGAAAGAACGCTTTCCAACGGATTGAAAATCATTGTTGCCGAAAACCACGAACAGCCTGTAGTCTCAATGCGACTGTTGATCAAGGTCGGTTCCAGTCTTGATCCCGCTGACAAAGCCGGTCTGGCAAACATGACCGCCGGTCTGCTGCGCAAGGGGACAGCCACTCGCGATGCCAACAAGATTTCGCAGGAAATCGACTTTATCGGTGGTTCGCTGGGTGCCGGCTCCGACCTCGATGCATCCTATGCCACCAGCGAAGTGCTGACCAAGCACTTCGACAAAGGGCTTGATCTGCTTTCGGACATCGTGCTTAATCCGGCGTTCGCGCCTGCCGAAATCGAACGTCTGCGCAAGCAGACTATCGGCGCTATTATGCAGTCGAAAGACGATCCCAATTCCATAGTGGACGAGCAGTACAAGAAATACTTGTTCGGCGACCATCCCTACGGCAAGCCTGAATCCGGAACGATCGAGTCGGTTAGTTCCCTTACTCGCGACGACATTGTCGGTTTCTGGCAGAGGAACTATATACCCAACAACTCTGTGCTCTTTGTCGTTGGTGATGTAAAACCGGAAGAGGTCTTTCCCAAAATCGAAGCCAGTCTCGGCGCTTGGAAACAAGGCACGCCTCCCGACATGAAGTTCGCTGCCGCCAAGCCCGGATCAGGCATCAAAGTCATCTTGATCAACAAGCCCGATGCCACGCAGTCGAGCGTCAAGATCGGCAACCTCGGTATCGATCGCTACAATCCCGACATCTTCGCCTGCCGCGTGATGAACTATATTCTTGGCGGTGGCATGCTTGTCTCCCGAATGATGACTGAGATTCGCCAAAAGCGCGGATTGACCTATGATATCAATACTCAGTTTTCCTTCAACCGTTTCCCCGGCGAATTTACGGTGACGACATTCACCCGTAATGATTCCACAGCCAGAGCCATCTCCGGAATATTCGAACAGTTGAACAAGATTCGTGATACAGACCTCGCCCCGCAGGAGTTGAAAGAGACGATTTCGTTTTACCACGGTATGTTTCCGCGTCAGTTTGAGACCCTCGATCAGGTCGCCAATCAACTGTCTACTGTCGAACTATATGGTCTCGGCAAGGACTACCTGACTGGCTACCTCGACCGGATCGCGAAGGTGACTGAGGTTGATGTTCGCAGCGTTGCGCAGAAATACATTGACCCCAAGAACCTCTTGATCGTAGTAGTAGGCAAAGCGGACGATGTCCGCGAGATGCTCAAGCAATTCGGCCCGGTGACCGAGATCGAATTGTCCGACATATAGACGAGTAGGTAGAAACCTCGCGGTTTTGACGGGTCTTAATCAGAAGCGCCGTCGGAAAGGGAGAGGCTGTCTCACAAGTTGGAGTACAGCCGTGAACAGCGATCGCAATGGCCGAGAATGTTGAGGGAGATCATGGCGTCGCAACGCCTTACACCCTCACCCCCTTCCCCTCTCCCACTGGGAGAGGGGTGTAGGGGTGAGGGAAACGTACTTACGAGACAACCTCGGGATTCCTGACGGCGTTTTCATTTTGCATCGCGGCATCCTGATCGCAGTTTAGTCCCGTTCCTTCTTCTTCTCCAACTTCCGTACCCGCATCCGCTCGATCCGCGGACCATCCATCGTGACTATTTCAAACTGCAAGTCGTCAATCGCTATCTTGTCCCCCAGCCGTGGAAACGCTCCGAGATGATTGAGCACATAGCCTCCAATCGTGTCGACCGGACCTTCCTCATCAAGCTCCACTTCGAACTCCTTGTTGAAGTTCTCAATCGGAAACTGTGCTTGTACCTGACAGAGGCGGCTGTTGAGTAGAATGAACGGTTCCATTTCGGTGTCATGCTCGTCACGAATTTCACCGACGATTTCTTCAAGAATATCCTCCATGGTGATCAACCCGGCGGTGCCGCCAAATTCGTCGAGCACAATCGCCATGTGTTCATGACTCTTCTGGAAGTCATGTAACTGAGTATGAACCATCTTGGAGTCCGGCACGAAGCTCACGGGTCGAATGATATCTTGTAGAATAATCAACTCCGAATGCACCAATAGATTGGTGACATCCTTGGTGTGCACGACCCCCTTGATGTTGTCAAGCGAATCGGCATAGACGGGATAGCGCGAGTATCCTTCTTCCGTGATCTTGCGCAGTACTTCCTCCTGCGAGTCTGTGAGATCGACGCCGCAGATGTCCGTGCGCGGCGTCATCGCCTGGCGCACGGTCGTGTCGGCAAATTCAAATACACCCTCGATCAAATCGCGTTCCGCTTGTTCGAAGTGTCCCTTTTTATGGCCTTCAGCCAAGATCAGATTGATCTCATCCGCCGAAATGTGTGCATCAAAGCTCTTGTCAGCAAAGCCAAAAGGAAAGAGTATTATTCTTGCCGACATCGTCAGGATTCTGGCGGGAAGGTACGCTATTATGGCGAACACTCTCAATATGGGGGCAGCGGACAAAGCCATTCTTGACGAGAATTTGTACGCGACGTATTTTGGCACCAACTCACCGAGCACCAGAATTAGGTACGAGACGCCGATCACCACTGCCGTCACAGCCACGCTTTCCGCCGTCTGATGCGCAAGTCCAGCTCGTTCAAGCACCGGGACGAGGTACGGAACGATCGCACTGCCGCCAAGCACGGATGCCGTGGTGCTTGCCAGCGTTATTCCCACCTGGATTGTCGCCAGGAACTTCTCCGGCTGCTTAAGCATGTCGCCAAGCTGTCTGGCACGTTTGCTACCTTGACTGATCAGGTGTCTTAGGTGACTCTTGCGTGTCGAGACAACGGCGATTTCTGCACCGGCAAAAAAGCCGTTAATCAGAATCAACACCAGAATAGTCAGGATTGCAATTTCAGGACCTTGCATCGTGACAGAATATATGATAATTGTTAGGCAAAACACAAGGCAGTCTACACATTACCGCCGCGACCCGTCCCAACCCTATCTTACACCTACATTTCTGCTTCCGGTATTCCGATAACAGACATGTAGGAGTGTGCCCTTTAGCCTAAAATTGGTGTGTCTGCCGAATGAGTGATTTTATTCCTGCCGGCCGGCTGTCCGCGGTCGACCACGGCGATCAGAAAATTGCAATCCAGACGGAGTTTTCGAAGTATCCGGAACCCCGTATCGCTACCGCTGTCAGCATCGGCGGACGAACCGTCCACAAAATTCAGAAGCTCTGGGGCAAAACCGTCGATTCTCTTGATGAAATGCGGCAGGTTGAGGAACTCATTAACAGACAACACGATGAAGTCACAGCTCTCGTTCACGAACACGCCGGCACCCTCATCCGGCACTCCGAGAAGGGTCACGGCGCGTCCGTCGGTCACTCCACCATTGAAGAGGCGGAAAAGATACCGGCCGTCGAATCGGCCTTTATCATCCTGCCGGATGGCAAGGTGGAGGCACGAAACAAGGTCAGCAAAGAAGCTGAGATGCTGGCGGCAATGATTTACAGCCTCACTGATGTTCTCTTCGATATGGCACGGGTAAGCAATCTGGGGGACTGTGAGGACTGTGTCCTCAATCTTGGCACGCGCGACGTGCTTTTGCTCCCTTTCAAAGGCGGTTATCTTGTTGCCTTAACCGATACGAAAGCCCGCAAACGAGAGATTTTCGCGGAACTCTGGAAAATTGCGAGGGCCGCATGAACAAGATTATCGAAGCAATTCGTGGCGTCGTCGGCGTCTCTGGCGTCATCCTGTGGGAAAAGCGAACCAACAACTTCCACAAACTGCTGCCGGCACGTTTCGAAGAACGTATGGTCGATCAACTTTACCGGCAGCTTGCCCGCTTTTGCGAGATTCGCGACCAGAACTGCGGCGCCGTCGTCCGCTTCCAGAAGGGATGGCTCTTTCTACACAATTACAACACCTTCGCCCTGCTCGTCATCGGCAAGGCCGATCTCAACACGACGACCCTAAACCTTGTCGCCAAGTCGTCGATCTCCGCCCTGGAAAGCACCCTTGGCTCCCAAGTGACCGCTTCGTCACCGCTCGTCAAATTCCTGCCCGAACATGCCTCGGCACTGGTGCGGGCAATCAACTTGTCGCTCGGATTCCTGCAGGCGCATGTCTCCCGTTTCGAGATCGCCGAATTGCTTCGACAGGCCAAATCCGACCTGATCGCCGAACTGCCTTCTCTCAAGCACTTCTCTGTCGATGCCAACGGTGGTGTCATCCTGATCAAAAGCGCCGAAAAGCTAATGGATATCGCTGCTGTTGAAGCTGCTGCGCGATTGGTGGCGACCGTAGCGGATCGCACCAAGAATCGCACTGCCATTGCCGATTTCAATATTGAGAAGGTAACTGCCCCATTGCGCGACACATTGACCAATCTCGGTTTCTACCGTGTTTTCAAGGAGTCTCTCAAAACCCGCGCCTAAGACAGATCCAGATAGACAGCCTCGCATCCAACCCTCAACGGCAACTGACGTACCCATACCTTGCCTGTCACACGAACTACTTCATAATGTCACGTGGGAAAAATCAGGTAAAAGAAAAGATAGAGAGGGGGAGTGTTACGACACCGAATTTGAAAAAACTCCTCATTCGATACGGTAAAGGTTTTTTACAGCCACCTCGGCTTTTTGCTCCCGCTAACCACCCGCCGAAGGCGAGCGGGTCACGGCAGGACGCGCAACCATAATAGGGGCAACCTTCATTTATGAGTTGTTAGAGATTTTTCAAATAATCCCCTCTCTAACATTCGCACTAATATACGTCGTTAGCGGCTTTTTCCAAGCCGAAATTCGCTCGCCTCACAATAAACGCTGTGATGGCACACTTTTTGAGTGCCTGCCAATCGCTGTTCGCAACGTTTCTACGTTGAGATTTGGCTTGCCCCCGATTGCCGTACTTAGTATATGATATCGTCACGTATCATTCAAACTGAAGGGTTGAAAATTGAGCAGCATTTGCGGCACCGGGGTTGACATAATCGAAGTCCCGCGCATCAAAAAGGCTTACGAACGTTGGGGCAACAACTTCCTCGAAAAAATTTATCTCCCTGACGAGATCGAGTACTGCCTGTGCAAAGTCAACCCTTATCCGTCATTGGCCGCGCGGTTTGCCGCCAAAGAAGCCTGCTTCAAAGCGCTCTCACAATCGGGAATTCACGTTACCCTTTGGCGCGGAATCTCTGTCGGTCGCGCCCCCGATGGCCGCCCGCATTTGATCGTTCCCAAATTCCCTGGCGTGCGGTTGCACCTGTCGCTCACCCATAGCAGAGAGTTTGCCGTCGCGATGGTTGTTGTCGAACGGGACTGAAGCCGACCCAATTTCTCCCCGCAAAATCCATTTGCATCGGCGTTGTGTCGATTATCTTTCTTGCGACTCGGTACCCCACAGCTTGGGGAGTGTTGAAAAACCTCTGTGCGTGTCATTCTGAGGAGTCCGGCAGTTGCCGGTCCGTCAGGCGCCGGACTGAACGACGAAGAATCTCCAAGTCGTTGCATTACATAGGTGCGAGATTCTTCGCTGCGCTCAGAACGATGAACCATCAGGTTTTTTCAACAGTCCCCTTGCTACGGGTTGGCCCGGATATGTCATAGATTTATGGAACTAACAATACATGGAGGTACAAAATGCCATTAGGTGTCTCTCAAATTGAGTCATTGATGGGGCCGGATGCCAAGTCCCTGATGACTTTCGAATGCAAAGGTCTGCCCAAAGCTAAGATCAGTCTGCCAGGTCCCGATTTTATCGATCGTGTAACTTCCTGGAACGATCGTCCCAATCAAGTGCTGCGCAATCTGCAATCGATCTATGATCATGGTCGTCTGGGCGGCACGGGCTTTATGTCGATACTGCCTGTCGATCAGGGCATCGAACACTCCGGCAGCGCATCGTTTGCGCCGAACATCGGCTGCTTTGATCCCGAAGGAATTGTCAAGCTCGCGATCGAAGGGGGCTGCAATGCTGTCGCTTCGACCTTTGGCGTACTCGGCGCCGTTGCACGCAAGTATGCGCACAAGATTCCGTTCATCGTCAAGATCAACCACAACGAGTTCCTCGGTTATCCGAACACCTACGATCAGATCATGTTCGGTAAGGTCGAGCAGGCGTTTGATATGGGCGCGGTGGCGGTCGGAGCGACGATCTACTTCGGCTCCGAGGGTGCACATCGGCAGATCATCGAAGTTGCCGAGGCGTTTAGTTTAGCGCATCAGCTTGGCTTGGTGACAGTGCTCTGGTGCTACACGCGCAATAATGCCTTCAAAATTGAGGGCGTCGACTATCACACCTCCGCCGACCTGACCGGTCAGGCGAACCATCTCGGCGTGACGATTCAAGCAGACATCATCAAGCAGAAACTTCCCGATTGCGATGGCGGTTTCCCTGCTGTGGAAAAGGCGACCGGCAAGTCGTACAGCAAGTACAGCAAGAAGATGTATGGCACGCTATACACCACGCATCCGGTAGACATGGTGCGCTATCAAGTTGCCAACTGCTACATGGGGCGCATTGGTCTGATCAACTCCGGCGGCGCGTCAGGTCAAAACGATTTGGCCGATGCTGTCAAGACGGCGGTAATCAACAAGCGCGGCGGCGGCATGGGCTTGATCTCCGGCCGCAAAGCTTTCCAAAAGCCTACGAAAGAAGGGGTGGAATTGCTGAACGCGATCCAGGATGTGTATTTGTGTAAAGAGATTACGGTAGCGTAGATACCGATTTCGATATTTCGTCGGGGCACGGTGTGCCGTGCCTCGGATGTCAAAACCACAAGGGGTATTGACCTGCAAAGCTGCGTGTCCAAAAATGGTTTGACGACGTACAACAAAGGAGGAAACAAATGACCAGAACAAGCATCTACAGTGCAATTTGCGTTGTAACCATGCTTCTTGCTGTGTCCTGCGCCTCTGTAAACTCAAAGGTATACGCTCCAGCCCGACTCAAGACCGTTGTTCATACATGGCTGTTGGAGTTTGCCTATGAAGCAGGATCGATTGAAAAGCTACAAAAGAGTAGTGGGGATTCCGAAGTGAAGGTCGTTAGCTCAGGCCAACTGCCTGAGGACCTCCAATTGCTGGACGATCTTTATTACACACTCAAGGATGAATATTCAATTCCATTAACCAAGATAACGTCAGAGGCCAGTGGGCGTATAACAATACATCCGATCCATTTTTATGGCGGTGGATTCCAACTTCTTACAGTCACCTTGGTTGACAAACTGGGGGAGACGCTGGCGCGCTTGAAGATCAAGAACGGCGATCGTCGAGCAACGTTTAAGGATAGCGATGCTTTCACTCGGTATGCAGCGGAGGCGATTGCAAAGGCGATCAAACAGAAGTGAGAGAATACTGTGTCGTCGGACAAGGCGCTCCACTGGCCGGGGATTCCGCTGCACTCTATAGCGGCAGGTGAGCTTTATCGTCAACCCGTGCCCTCTTCTCGCCTATTTCCCCACATTCCTCGTTCCGTCACGTTTTGCGCCGTACCACTCCATCTGGCATTTGCTCGCACGTCTATTCGCGGCGTGTGACGTGACGGAATGCTCTTCCAACTGAGCCTTACGGCAGGTCACGCTCCCCCAGCACACAACCCCGCCGCAACAGCGAATGTAGACCATCCTCACTCCATCATCGGAATCTTAATATCCGGACGGTCTTTCGCGAAGGCGATGGCTTCGTCGTAGCCGGCGTCGACGTGGCGCATGACGCCGGTGCCCGGATCGTTGGTCAGGACACGTTCGAGGCGTTTGGCCATGGCATCAGTGCCATCGGCGACGATCACCTGACCGGCATGGATGGAGTAACCGATGCCGACCCCGCCGCCATGATGGATGCTGACCCATGATGCGCCGGAGGCGGTGTTCAAAAGCGCATTGAGAAGCGGCCAGTCGGCGATGCAGTCGGAACCGTCTTTCATCGATTCGGTCTCACGATTTGGTGAGGCCACCGAGCCGCAGTCAAGATGATCGCGACCGATCACGATCGGCGCGGAGATTTTGCCCTGCTTGACAAGATCGTTGATGATCGCGCCGAAGCGGGCACGTTCGCCATAGCCAAGCCAGCATATACGTGCGGGAAGTCCCTGAAAGGCGACCCGCTTGGAGGCGAGATCAATCCAGCGTATGAGATGGGGATCATCGGAGAACTCTTTCTTGATTACCTCATCGGTAATGGCGATGTCATACGGATCACCGGAGAGCGCCGCCCAGCGGAACGGGCCTTTGCCCTGACAGAAAAGTGGTCGAACATAGGCAGGCACAAAACCGGGGAAAGCAAACGCATTCTTGAGACCATGCGCGAATGCTTGTCCGCGCAAATTGTTGCCGTAATCGAATACGACTGCACCGCGCTTCTGCAAGTCGATCATCGCCTGACAGTGGACGACCATCGCGTCTTTGGCGCGTTTGATGTATTCCTGCGGGTTAGTCTGGCGCAGGCGGAGCGCTTCTTGATAGGCCATGCCATTTGGAACATAACCGTTTAGTTCGTCATGGGCGGAAGTCTGATCGGTCACAATATCCGGCACGATGTTGCGGCGCACCAGTTCAGGGAGGACATCGGCGCAGTTGCCGACCAGACCGATCGAGACGGCGTCCCTTTTTTTCTTGGCCTCATCAACCATTTTCAGGGCTTCGTCGAGCGAACGCGCTTTCATGTCGCAGTAGCGATTTTCGATACGGCGGTCGATACGGTGCTCGTCAACTTCGACGCAAAGCATGATGGCATCATTCATCGTAGCGGCAAGCGGCTGGGCGCCACCCATACCTCCCATACCGCCGGTGAGGATGAATCTGCCGGAGATATCGTTGCAGAAATGCTTGTCACCGCAGGCGGCGAATGTCTCATAAGTGCCCTGCAGGATGCCTTGCGTGCCGATGTATATCCAGGAACCGGCGGTCATCTGACCATACATGATCAAACCAAGTTTGTCCAATTCGCGGAATTTGTCCCAGGTTGCCCAGTGAGGAACGATATTGGAGTTGGCGATCAACACCCGCGGGGCATACTCATGCGTGCGAAAAATGCCGACAGGTTTGCCCGACTGTACCAACAGGGTCTCGTCATTTTCAAGGTTTTTGAGGCTGCGGACAATGGCGTGATAGCACTCCCAGTTGCGCGCGGCTTTGCCTGAACCCCCATAGACGACTAGATGTGCCGGATCTTCGGCGACATCGGGATCAAGATTATTGTTCAGCATTCGCAGCGCAGCTTCCTGCGTCCAACCCTTGCAGGTCATCGGTGCGCCTTTGGTATTTCGAATCGTAATATTCTCCATAGGGTCCTCCAATACGCCACAAGGTAAGCTGTGACGGTATAAGTGTCAACGCCTATGAGGGATTGGCGCATTCTGCGTCATGGGGTTATGGAGGGGGAGAATTTTATATTGGCGAAGACACGAAGGAGTGTATAATATCCAACAGCCGTGACAGGATTAGTCCGGCGCAGATCTTTTGGCAACTACTTACCAGAACTGTCAACCTTGACCTTCATTGGAGGAAGAGATGAAGCTAAGCGAAGTCTTTATTAGTAAACAGGGGGAACTACGTGGGGCGGAATTGAAAGGATTTATGCAACCGGGGAATTCCGGTCAATTGCTGCTGCTGTTTGAGAAGAACAACCGGCTGATGGCGCTCAATATCTCCGAGCGCAAGAATGGCGATAACTACACTTTGGAAACCGAACTTGATCTCTACGACATGTTGGATTAGGCTACCGCTTGCGCGAGCGCAATCAACCGGGGGCTCGCAAAAGATTACGATAATCGGCGGCTGGAAACGGTCGCCGGTTTTTTATTGGGGGAAAGGCGCACTGCCGTGCGCCCCTAAACAGTGTCAAGAACCTATCGCGTCGGTTGGTGCATGGCCTTGCCGATGGAATAATAGAAGCCATCGGAAAGTTGCACCACCGGAACGTCAATGTCGCTGTTGATCTGCAGCCGGTCGCCCATAACTTCGCCGATAAATGACAGCGGGATGTTCATTGAAGCGGCCAGTCGGGTCAGACTGCCTTTGCTTACCGGGGCGATTGACAAGATCACGCGCGACTGTGATTCGCCGAAATAGAGGGCGTCAGCGCGCAGGTCGAGCTTGAGGCTGATTTTCGCGCCAACCAAATTTTCGCGATCACCAAAGCAGCACTCTGCCAGAGCAACAGCAAGACCGCCTTCGGAAATGTCGTGTGCCGACTTGACGAGATCGTTTTTGATGGCTTCGAGAATAAAACGTTGCAGCCGCTTTTCGAAGTCGAGGTCGATTGAGGGTGCATTGCCAGAGACAAGACCGTGAATTTCTTTGATGTATTCGCTGCCGCCAAGCTCATTCTTGGTAGTTCCCACCAACGCAATTGCATCACCAACGGACTTGAAATGGCTGATCGTGATATGCGCGATACTGTCGATGATGCCGAGCATGCCGATGGTCGGGGTCGGATAGACGGCGCGTTCGGGGTCTTCGTTATAGAATGACACATTGCCGCCGGTGACCGGCGTTTCGAGAACGCGGCAAGCTTCCCCCATACCGGCGACGGCTTCAGAAAACATGTAGTACATTTCCGGTTTGTAGGGATTGCCGAAATTGAGGCAATTGGTGATGGCCGTCGGTTGCGCACCGGAGCAGACGCAGTTGCGAGCGGATTCGGCGACTGCGATTTGAGCGCCGATGCGGGGGTTCAAATAGCAATAGCGCGCATTACAGTCGGTCGCCAGCGCGAGAGCTTTGGATGTGTGACGAATGCGAATAACGGCAGCATCAGGTCCGGGACCGACAACCGTGTTGGTGCGCACCATTGAATCATACTGCTCAAACACCCAGCGTTTCGAGGCGATGTTGTGTGACGACACCAGTCTGATTAGGACGTCGTTGAAATCATGCAGTATTGGCAGACTGCCAAAGTCATAGCTTTGCACTTGATCAAGATAAGCCGGTCGGCGTTGTTCGCGTGTATAAACCGGCGCGCCGCCGCCAAGGACAAGCACATCCGCCGGAATGTCGGCGACGACTTTGCCACCCATCCACACCTTCATGTTCTTGCTGGAAGTGACCTTGCCCATTTCCACACAATTGAGGTCCCATTTGCGGAAGACCTCCTTGATTTCGCGTTCTTTGCCTTTCCTGCCGACAACTAACATTCGTTCCTGCGATTCGGAGAGCATGATCTCGTAGGCCGTCATGCGATCCTCGCGGACGGGGACCAGATCGAGGTTGATTTCGATGCCGCTGTTGCCACGCGCAGCCATCTCGGAACTGCAACAGGTGATACCGGCGGCGCCCATGTCCTGGATGCCTACGATGAGGTCATCCTTGATGATCTCAAGGGACGCTTCCATAAGCAGCTTCTCGGTGAACGGATCGCCAATCTGCACGGAGGGGCGCTTCAATTCGGATTTCTCGGATATTTCCTCGGAAGCAAACGTGGCGCCATGGATGCCGTCACGACCGGTCGAAGAACCGACGATAAATACTGGGTTGCCCTCACCTTTGGCGGTCGCAGTGGCCATGCGATTGGTTTTGCAGATGCCGACGGCCATGGCGTTGATTAATGGGTTGGCGTAATAACAGTCCTCGAAATAGACCTCGCCGCCAACCGTAGGTACGCCGAATGAGTTGCCATAATCGCCGATACCTCGGACGGAACCATCGAACAAGTACCGCGAACGAGCCTCGGAGAGGGGACCGAAGCGGAGTGAATTGAGCGCAGCGATAGGGCGAGCGCCCATGCAGAAGATGTCGCGCAGGATACCACCGACACCGGTGGCGGCACCCTGATAGGGTTCGATTGCGGTTGGGTGATTGTGGGACTCGATTTTGAAGACGACTGCCAGGCCGTTGCCAAGGTCAACCGCGCCGGCATTTTCCTCACCGGCTTCGGTCAGGAGACCTTTCCCTTTGCGGGGGAGAGTCTTGAGCAAGGCGATGGAGTTTTTGTAAGAGCAATGCTCCGACCACATGACCGAGAATACACCCAGTTCGGTGAAGCTCGGTTCACGGCCGAGGATAGACTTGATTTGCTCGTATTCTTCGGGGGAAAGTCCGTGTTCAGCAACCAGTTCGGGAGTAATCTGCGGTTCCGCCATTGCACCTCCAGCGTTAAGAGCAGGGAAAGTAGAGGGCAGGGGAGGGAGATGCAAGGGAAATTTGCCGGCGCTGCCAAGTAGGGCCCAGTGCGTACCATACGAACAGATTGGCAGAGAAAGCTGTGAACTACCGGCTCAAAACCCAGAGAGTCCTAACGAAACACTACCGGAAAATGATTGCCCCGTTCAAACCGTATACTAACTTTCAATGCCCAGTGTCCAAATTGGTTTGACAACGTACCTTGAGAACAATATGTTCAGTTGTCAGTGCAATATGATATCCAATATTGATCAATAGGAGTTATCATGAAGCTTTTCAAGGGAATTTCTCTGGCGACAGGATTTTTTTTCGTTCTGACATTGGTTGCATGTCAATCGCATCGATTGACGCCAGGAGAGGGGTTTATAGATGTTCCTGGAGGACGAGTGTGGTACCGAATCGTCGGCAGCGGGTCTCGTACTCCACTGCTGGTATTACACGGTGGTCCGGGTTGCCCGAGCTACTACCTGAAACCACTGGCTGCCCTTGCCGATGAGCGTCCGGTGATCTTCTACGATCAGCTTGGTTGTGGACATT
>Ga0315273_10000886_pt1 | contig 32736 bp, 30 predicted proteins | sample YL17G02_0_MG_FD_205753 | JGI IMG/M metagenome (GOLD analysis project Ga0315273, IMG submission 205753) | Sediment microbial communities from Yellowstone Lake, YNP, Wyoming, USA - YL17G02_0 | ecosystem: Environmental > Aquatic > Freshwater > Lake > Sediment | place: USA: Wyoming | collected...
TGCTGTCGTTCCCGCTGTCCGATGATGACGTCGCGGCCGCGCTCGACGATGCGACGCCCGGACCGGTCGCCGAGGGGTGCGTGGGTGCGGGCACCGGCATGCAGTGCTTCGACTTCAAGGGCGGGATCGGCACCGCCTCCCGGGTGCTCGGCGCCGACGCGGGTGGGTACACCGTAGGCGCGCTCGTGCTCACGAACTACGGCGACCGCGAATACCTGCGGGTAGACGGTGTGCCCGTGGGGCGTGAGATCGCCGACCTGAAGCCGTCCCAGCACACCGAGGGGTCGTGCGTGGTGGTCATCGCCACCGACGCGCCCCTGCTGCCGCACCAGCTGACGCGCGTCGCGCAGCGCGCCGGACTGGGGCTTGCCGCCACCGGTTCGCACGCGTCGAACGGCAGCGGGGAACAGATGCTCACGTTCTCGACGGCGAACCGGATGCAGCTCGGCGCTCCCGAGCGACAGGTCCGAGCGGTCGTCGACGGGCCGACCGGCGCCCCGTGGCTCCTCTCCCAGGTGTTCCGCGCGACGGTCGAGGCCACCGAAGAGGCCGTGGTGAATGCCCTCGTCGCGGCCGAGACCACGACCGGGCGCGACGGGAACACCCTGCACGCCATGCCGGTGGACCGGGTGCTCGCCGTGCTCGAGCGCGCGAGCCGGCTCGGCGGTTAGGGCTCAGCTCGCCCCGAACCGGAAGGGATCGAACGGCGCCGCATCGAACGGCGGGTCTTCGCCCGCGATCTGTGCGCAGAGCAGCTCGGCGGTCCCCGCGCCCAGGATCACACCCTCGGAGCCGTGGCCGGCCGCCACGAAGAGCCCATCCCGGACCTTCCCCACGAAGGGTCGTTCGTCTGGGCTGAGCGGGCGCACGCCCCACCAGGACGACCGCAGCTCGGCCTCGGCGAGCGCCGGGACGATCTCGATCGCCGAGGCGAGGAGGCGCCGCACCACCGATGCGTCGTCGGGCTTGGGGGTCAGCCAGCTCTGCCGCGACGACCCGACGAGCACGGTCCCGTCGCGGTGCGGATGCAGGATCGGGCCGAGCACGTCCCCGGGGAACCCGTCCGCGGCGACCTCCCCGGCGGTGGGCAGCCCCGAGGGGTTCCCCTGGCGGAGCGCCGCGTGCGCCGCGACGGCCTCAACCAGGTGCCGCACGAGTCCGGGCGGAGGTGCGACGCGCGCGAGCCAGCCACGCGCACCCACCACCGGCAGTGAGACGCCCACGGGGTCGAGGAGGCGCGTCGACCAGGGGCCGCCGGCCACGATCGTCGCGTCGGCCTCCAGCACCCCGTCGTCGGTGACGGCGCCCACGACGACATCGCCGCGCACGGCCAGGCCCCGGGCGTTCGTGTGGTGGCGGATCGTCGCGCCCCGGTCCTGTGCTTCGAGCGCCATCGCGACCGTCAGCGCGCCCGGATCCAGGCGGTGGCCGTGGTGCACGAGCCAGGCGCCGGCGACGCCGGGCGCCACGCCCGGCTCGACCTCGGCGAGGCGTTCGGTGTCGAGCACCTCCACCTTCGTACCGGCGCGCTCGGCCACGCCTACGGCGTGACGCGCGGCCGGCAGTTCGTCGTCGGTCCGGGCGAGCAGCACCAGGCCGATCGGCTCGGGGTCGAGCTGGACGTCGATCGGTGACGAGGGCGCCAGCTCGAGGTAGCGAGCCAGGCTCCGCGCGGCCATGGGCACGGTCGCGTCGTCTTCGGGCAGGACCCACAGCCCCTGGTTGCGGCCGGACGCGTGTGCGGCGAGCTCATCGCGCTCGACCAGCGTGACGTCGGCACCGTGTCGTGCGAGTTCTGAGGCGCACGCGGTACCGATCACGCCGCCGCCGATGATCAGCACGTCTGGCATGACGCGAGCCTACCGAGCGGCGAGCCACGCGGCGGCGCGGTCGTACGCCTCGAGGCTCGACTCGCCGATCACCGACGTCGCCTCCACGATATGGAGGCCCACGTGGCCGACCACGCGCGCCGCGCGCATCTGCTCGGCGAGCTCGTGGGACACCCCGCTCAGGTAGAGCCGGCCGCCCCGCGCGTGCAGTCGGGCGGCGTAGTCGTCGGCCACCGTGAAGAACGTCGATCCCAGGGTCGTACGTCCGCGTAGGCGCAGCACGACCACCGGCGCGTCGGCGTCACCGGGGTCCGGGAGCCGCCGCTCGAGGGTCTTCGCGCCCGCATAGAGGAGGCTCCCGTACGCATCGAGCAGCGTGATGTGGCGGCTCGGGAGGGTGGCCGGAGCCGGTCGTTCCTCGAAGCGGTTGTCGGGCAGCGGTAGCAACTCGACCACGGTCAGGTCCATCGCGTCCTGGTTCAGCTGCAGCAGCAGCGAGAGGGCCACGCCGATCCCGACCGCCGCGGGGATCGGCAACACGAGGGTGGCGATGAAGGTCGTGAGGAGCGCGATCCGCGACGTCGCGCCGGTGCGCATGATAGTGCGCATCTCGCCCGTGCGCAGCGCCCCGACCGCCGCGGCGATCAGCAGGCCCGCCAGGGTGGCCATGGCGACCTTCCCGATCAGCCCCGAGAAGGCCACGAGGATCGCGATCATCCACACGCCAGAGGCGATGGCGGCCCACCGACTCCGGGCGCCCACCGCGATGTTCAGCGCGGTCCTGCCGACGGATCCACCGACGGGCTGTCCCTGGAACAGGCCGCTCGCGACGTTCCCGAGTCCCTGTGCGATGAAGTCCCGGTTCTGGTGGACCCGCGTGCCGTCGAGGTTCGGCGCCGACTCGCTCACGCCCGCGCCCTGCACGAGCACGATCGCGGCGACCGAGAGCGCCCCCAGCAGCAGGTGGAGCGAGAAGAGGCTGAGGCTCGGGATCCCGGGCAGCGGGATGCCCGTCGGGATCGCGCCGTTGCCGGCCACGGTAGCCACCCCGGCGTCGAGCGCCGCCGCGATCGCCGTGGGCACGATCAGGGCGAGGAGCGCCCCGACCTTCGCGAACCGGGTGGATCGAAGGAGGACGACGATCGCGATCGCGGCGAGCCCGGTGAGCAGGGTCGGCACGTCGATCAAGCGCGGGTGCAGCACCACGAAGGCCGCCTTCTGGATCGCGAGCGTGCCCGTCGCCTCGGCGCGGGTGCCGGTCAGGTCGGGGATCTGGCCGAGCACGATGTTCACGGCCACGCCCGAGAGGAACCCGACCATCACGGAATGCGAGACGAACCGCGTGTAGCGCCCGAACCGCGCGACGCCCGCGAGGATCATCGCGGCCCCCGCCAGGAGCGTGAGCAGGAAGAGCGCCTCGGGGCGGTCGGCCGGCGGGACCGCCGCGATCGCCCCGCCCGCCGCCAGCGCAGCCGCGCCGGTGGTGGTGATCACCATCAGCTGCGTGCTCGCGACGCTCCCCCCCACGATCGGTCCCGCGAAGCTCGCGTACAGCCCGTGGATCGGGCTCACGCCGGCGAGGACGCTGGCCGCCATCCCGTCGGGGACACCGGCGATCGCCCCCGGGATGCCCGCCACCGTGCCCGATCGGATCCTCGCCCAGGAGGGCAGCCGGCGTTCCGTTCGCGATGCCCTCATCGCCGCGATGGTAGTGCGGGTTCGGCGCCTCCGCCGGTCAGCCCGCGCGCGGTTCCCTAGAATCATCGGCGGAGACGTGCCTGAGAGGCCGAAAGGAGCCGCCTGCTAAGCGGTTAAGGGGATAACACTCCTTCCCGGGTTCGAATCCCGGCGTCTCCGCTGGTCAGAAGGCACATGGACGAGTAAAGGGCACGATTGGCCAAGACCGACAGGTCCGTAGACGAGTACCTCGCCACGTACCACGAAGGCGTGCAGGCGATCCGCCAGCGCGTCCGCAGCGCGATCCGCGAGGCCGTGCCCGGCGCCGAGGAGTGATCAGCTACCAGATCTCGGCGTATGAGCTTCACGGTGGCACCGCGCTCCAGTTCGCTGGTTGGAAGCGGCACTACTCGCTCTACCCCGCCGCCGCTCCACTCGTGGAGGCCTTCAAGGACGACCTGGCACCGTATGAGGTCAACGACAAGGGCACGATCTGCTTCCCGCTCTCTCAGCCCGTCCCGTGAAGTTGATCGGACGAATCGCGAGATTCCGTGCGAGAGAAGCCGTCGAAGACGCACTGGCGAAGCAACTTCGGCCGGGACCACGGCGGCTCGGGCCAGAGTGAGCACGGGAACAGGGACCGATCAGAGTGGTTCCGGCCGGTAGCAACGATCGCCCCTACGTAGAGTGGGCGCGCCGATAGCAAGCGCGCTTCGCAAGAACGCGCAGATGAGAGATGTGAGAGATGTCACCATCCGAGCTTCAGATCGCCGTCACGCCGGCCCAACAGCGGTTCGCGTCGTGGATGACCGATGTCCTGGTTTACATCGTGGTGCTGAACCTGTTCGTCGAGCACGCGAGCGCCGTAGTGATCGACTCCTTCAGCATCTCGATCCTCACCGCCATCCTGCTGAAGCTCATGCTCGACGCCCTGCTCGGGGTCGAGCACAGGGTTTCGAGTTACTTCGCGGGTAAGCAAGGTCGGGTGTTCAGGGTCCTGGGGCCTCTGTCGGTGTTCTCGATCCTCTTCTTCACCAAGTTCCTCATCCTCGAGGTCGTGAACTTCGTGTTCGGGGATCACGTCGCCCTGGGGCACTTCGTCGAGATCGCCGCGATCGTCATCACGATGATCGCTGCGAGCAGGGTCCTTCGCGCCATCTACGTCCGCTTGGGGCGTTCGGCCGTCAGCTCGTCGTAGTCCAAGCGGTCAAAGGGATAACACTCCTTCCCGGGTTCGAATCCCGGCATCTCCGCTCTCAGCCGGTCGGTCCCGTGTGTCCTCACAGGGTGGACGGCTCGCGCGCCTCGAGCACGGGCGGCGCCGCGAGCGTCGCTTCCTCGTCCACCCGGTCCGGGTCCGGCAGAAGTCCGTCGATCGAGCGCGCCGTTTCTGCCTGGCGGCGGAAGAACGCCGGGTTCACGGCCTTCCACCAGAACATCAGCGGAAGCCCGATCAGCAGCGCGCCGATCCCGATCACGAGCGCCGGCCCCACCCCGTGGAAGTCGCCGAAGGCGAACCACGCGGGCGTGTAGGAGTTCGCGGGGTTCCAGTAATCGATCGCCGAGCGGGCGAACACATACAGCAGGCTCAGCGCGCTCAGGATCGGGAGCACCCCGGCTAACATGAAGTGCTTCCAGCTCTTGGTGAGCACCTTGCGGAAGAGGATCGGCGAGGCGAGCGCGGTGATCCCGTAGTAGAAGGCGATCGCGAAGCCCAGCCCGCTGATCGAGTCCCACAGGATGTTCTCGCTGGAGTCGATCAGCACCAGGACGGCGTACCAGGCGATCGAGGCCAGCCCCATCGCCCACGTCGACCAGGTCGGCGTGAGGAACCGTGGATGGATCTCGGCGAGTTTCCTGGGGAGCGCGCCGTGCGCGGCCATCGATAGGGTCGTGCGGGCGGTCGGCAGGATCGTCGTCTGTGTCGAGGCCATCGCCGAGGTCAGGACCGCGAGGATCATCAGCTTGTTCCAGGGGCTCCCCACCATCCCGGTCAGCACGTCGTCGGGGTTGTCGATGAGGAACCCCGGGCCCTTGTACGCGGTGGTGGCGAACGCGGCGATCAGATAGGTCGAGACCAGGACCAACGTGGAGGCGATGGTGGCCACGCCGGACGCGGTCCTGGCGCCACGCGTCTCCTCGTTCACGTTGGCGGCGGTGTCCCACCCCCAGTAGATGAACAGCGCCAGGAGCACGCCCTGGGAGAGCTCGGACGCGGTGAGGCTGAACGGGTTCATCCAGCTCCACGACGGCGTGACCGATCCCGCCGGGTGATGCAGGAAGACGTTCGCGAGCGCGAAGACCGAGAACCCGACCAGGATCACGATCTCGGCCGCCAGCATCACGAACTGCGTTCTCGCCGACAGCTCGATGCCGACCCAACAGATCACCGTCATCGCCAGGATGTACCCGCACCCGAGGGCCATGATCGCCCAGGTGTTCGAGGCCAGCGCGTCGAGCCCGAACAGCGAGTACGTGTACGCCGCCGCGACCCACGCGAGGCTCGGCATCACGATCACGTCGGCCACGATCACGCCCCAGCCGCCCATCCAGCCGGCGTGCGGTCCCATCGCCCGCGTGACCCAGGCGAACGTGGCCCCGCAGTCGGGGTCGACGCGGTTCAAGAAGTAGTAGGCCGACGCCGCGAACACCATCGGGATGAACGCCACCAGCACGATCGCCGGCGAGAACAGGCCGACGACGGCTGCGGTGAGCCCGACGGTGGCGGCGAGGCTGTAGGCCGGGGCGGTCGATGCGACGCCGATCACCGTCGCCGAGACGACGCCGAGCGCTCCGGACTTGAGGCCCCTGCCACTGCTCTCGGCACCCTGGTCGGCCGGGACGAGGGAAGCGCGCATCGGGCATCACCCCTCTCATGGTCGATACCGTCAGCCTGCACCGCCCGGTCGGGGTCGGGTCGGGTCGCAGGGACCGGGTCTCCCGGGCCGGTGGTCCCGAGCGGGCGCGGCGCTTCACCTGCTCCGGGTGATCTCGATCTTCGCTGTGGGGTAGCGTGGGTGGAGTCGCCCGGCAGGCCACGCGGGTTGACGTCACGTGAGGGCGCAAGTCGGCATTCGGGAGGAAGGTCATGACCACACCGTTCAAGGGCACGATCAACGTGGACATCCGCGACAGCGAGCCGGATTGGGGCCCGTTCGGAGCTCCCAAGGCGCCGGACGGCGCGCCCAACGTCGTCTACATCGTGCTGGACGACGTCGGCTACTCGGCGATGTCGACCTACGGCGGACCGATCGAGACGCCGAATATCGACCGCATCGCCGCCGAAGGAGTGCGCTACACGCAGTGGCACACCACCGCGCTCTGCTCCCCGACCCGCTCGTGTCTGCTGACCGGGCGCAACCACACCCGCAACTCGATGGCCTGCATCACCGAGGCTGCGATCGGGTTCCCCAACGCGAGCGGCTCGATCCCGCCCGAGAACGGGATGCTTCCCGAGATCCTGGGCGAGCTCGGGTGGAACACGTACATGGTCGGCAAGTGGCACCTGTGCCCGTCCGACGAGATGAACCTCGCCGCGACGCGACGGAACTGGCCCAGTGGCCGCGGCTTCGAGCGCTGGTACGGGTTCCTGGGCGCGGAGACCAATCAGTGGTACCCCGAGCTCGTCTACGACAACCACCCCGTGGACCCGCCGTCGACGCCCGAGGAGGGCTACCACTTCACCGACGACATCACGGACAAGGCGCTCGAGTTCATCAAGGACGCCAAGGCGATCGCGCCCGAGAAGCCGTTCTTCCTCTACTACGCGCCGGGCGCCGCGCACGCGCCGCACCACGCGCCCAAGGAGTGGATCCAGAAGTTCAAGGGCCGCTTCGACATGGGCTACGAGGCCCTGCGCGAGCAGACGCTCGCTCGCCAGAAGGAGATGGGCATCGTCCCGCCCGACACCGAACTTCCCCCGATCAACCCGATCGGCACCGCCGAGACGCGGACCGGACCCGACGGCAAGCCGTTCCCGATGATGGACGTCACCAAGCCGTGGGACTCCCTCTCAGACGGAGAGAAAGAGCTGTTCTCGCGGATGGCCGAGGTCTACGCGGGGTTCCTCGCGCACGCCGACCACCACATCGGCCGGCTCCTGGACTTCTTGGAGTTCTCCGGGCAACGCGAGAACACGATCGTGATCCTGGTGTCGGACAACGGCGCGAGCGGCGAGGGCGGGCCCAACGGGTCGGTCAACGAGAACAGGCTCTTCAACGGCATGCCCGACGATCTCGAATCGGCTCTCGCGATGCTCGACGAGCTCGGCGGCCCCAAGACCTACAACCACTACGCGAACGGCTGGGCGATGGCGTTCAACACGCCCTTCAAGATGTGGAAGCGCTACGAGTTCAACGGCGGGACCTCTGACCCCTGCATCGTCTCGTGGCCCTCGGGCATGAAGGGCAAGGGCGAGCTCCGGACCCAGTACCACCACGCGATCGACCTGGTGCCGACGGTGCTCGACTGCCTCGGCGTGGAAGCGCCGGCGAGGATCAAGGGGCACGTGCAGAGCGCATTCGACGGCGTGAGCATGCGGTACAGCTTCGACGACGTCTCGGCGACGTCGACCCGGCGCACGCAGTTCTACTCGATGCTCGGGTCCCGCGGGATCTGGCACGACGGCTGGAAGGCGATCACGACCCATCCGACGATCGCCGGCTGGAGCAACTTCAACGACGACGAGTGGGAGCTGTACCACACCGACGTCGACCGCTCGGAGCTCCACGACCTGGCGGCCGAGGAGCCCGAGAAGCTGCGCGAGCTCGTCAACCTGTGGTTCGCCGAGGCGGGTCGCAACGGCGCCTTCCCGCTCGACGACCGTTCGGCGCTCGAGATCATCTTGACGCCGAGACCGCTGCTCTCGCCCCCGCGCGACCGCTACGTCTACTTCCCCGATACCGCGGACGTTCCGGAAGCGCAGTCGGTGAACATCCGCAACCGCTCGTACGCGATCGGCGCGCTCGTCGACATCCCAGAGGCGGGTGCCGAAGGGGTGCTCTTCGCCCACGGCGCCCGGTTCGGGGGGCACGCCTTGTACGTGAAGGAGAACCGCCTGCACTACGTCTACAACTTCGTCGGCATGCTGGAGCAGAAGATCGACGGGACCGTCGACCTGCCCACCGGCGAGAACCTGATCCTGTCGGCGTCGTTCGACAAGGACGGCGAGGACCCCCCCGGCATCGCTACCGGCATCCTGTCGCTCTATCACGGCGACCAGAAGGTCGGCGAGGGACGGATCAAGACGCAGCCGGGGTTCTTCTCGCTCGCGGGCGAGGGGCTCTGCGTTGGACGCGACAGCGGCGAGGCCGTCACCGACGACTACCCGGGCGAGACGCCCTACAGATTCACGGGCGGCACGATCAAACGGCTGGCCGTCGATGTGAGCGGCGAGCCCTACCTGGACCTGGAACGTCAGGCCCAGGCGATGTTGTCGCGCGAGTAGCATGGGCTAGATGAGCTGCGGTGGATGCCCACCGAGGCGTGGGAGAGGGAGTACGTGCCATGAGCGCAGCCAAGATCGAGCATCCCAGTGTCGAGGAACGGAAAGACAAGGGCAAGCGAGCGCGCAAGGACACGCCTCAATCCAGTCACTCGGGTTGGATACCGGCCGCTGACCGCCCCGATCCGGTCGCGCTGCTCGAAGAGCAGAACGTCACACGTGAGGCCGACCTGGTGCCGGTTCGTCACGGGCGGATGATGGTCTCGCCCTTCACGTTCTACCGGGGCGCGGCCAAGATCATGGCCGCCGACCTCAAGGACACGCCGAGAGCCGGGTTGACCGCCCAGCTGTGCGGCGACGCGCACGTCTCGAATTTCGGCGTGTTCGCCTCGCCCGAGCGAGCGCTGCTGTTCGACCTGAACGACTTCGACGAGACGCTGCCGGGTCCGTTCGAGTACGACGTGAAGCGCATGTCCGCAAGCTTCACGATCGCGGGGCGCAACAACGGGTTCACCCAGGCCGAGGCGCACGACGTGACGCTCGCGTCGGTGAAGGCTTACCGAGAGGCGATGGCCGAGTTCGCAGAGATGCCCACGATGGACATCTGGTACGCGCACCTGTCGGAACAGGAGTTGATGTCGGCCCTCAGCGAGAGGATCCGCACCGAGAAGGACAAGGTCCAGAAGAAGAAGGCGAAGGAAGGCGAGAAGGCTGCCAAGAAGGGCGCCCTCAAGGCCCGCACGCGAGACAGCCTGCAGGCGCTGTCCAAGCTCGCCGAGCACGTCGACGGCAACTACCGGATCGTGTCTCAGCCGCCGATCGTCATCCCCCTTCGGGAGCTGGAGGCCACGGCCGGGATGTCCCCAGACGAGATCCAACACATGCTTCACGAGCAGTTCCGGGCCTACCGGGCCACGTTGCAGGACGACCGACGCCATCTGCTGGAGCGCTTCGAGGTCATCGACGTCGCCCGCAAGGTCGTGGGTGTCGGGAGCGTCGGCACGCGGGCGTTCATCGTCTTGCTCCAGGGACGCGATCAGCAGGACCCACTCTTCCTCCAGATCAAAGAGGCCACGAGATCGGTGCTCGAGGACCACCTGCCGAAGAGTCGCTACAAGCAACACGGCGAGCGCGTGGTGCAGGGGCAGCGGATGATGCAGGCCGCGAGCGACATCTACCTGGGTTGGACCAAAGGCCACGAGGCCAACCGTTGGCTCTACTGGCGCCAACTGCGTGACATGAAGGGCTCGGTGGACGTGGAGTCGCTGAAACCGTACGGCCTCACGTTCCTAGCCCGCCAATGCGGATGGACGCTGGCTCGTGCGCATGCCCGATCCGGAGACCCCATCGCGATCGCCGCATATCTGGGCAAGAGCGATGCGTTCGAGGCGTCGGTCACCGACTTCTCCGAACGCTACGCGGATCAGAACGACCGGGACTACGAGGCGTTCGCCGAGGCGATCCGCACCGGGCGGGTCGAGGCAGTGGAAGGCCTCTAGCCCTGCGACGAGCGGGTTGGGTCGGAACCGCCGTCATCCCGACGTGCGCAACCTCCGCGTCATGACGGGCCACGCGCCGGGGGAGGCCGGGCGGTGATCGGGCTGGCGGCCTGGACGCGACCCTCGTTGCCTACACCGTGATCGCGGACCGCCTGGATCGGCGGTCGATCTCCGCCGCGATGGTGTTCGTGGCGCCTTCTTCCGAGGAGTTCTCGGTCCTGGTCCTCGCGCTCGAGTCGTACGCGCTCGCGATCGCGCTGAGCGGGAACGGGTTCGTCGCGGCGTTCATCGCCGGGATCATCTTCGGATCGCAGACGGGCCACGCCTTCACCGAGTCGACGGCGTTCACGGAGCGGGTGGGGCTCCTCGCCTCGTTCGTCGTACGGGCGATCTTCGGGACTCTTCGTGGCGCCGCTGCTCGCGGAGGGGATCCATCTCGAACCGGTCCTCTACGCCGTGGTCAGCCTCACCGTGGTCCGGATGGCCCCCGTCGCGATCGCGCTGGTCGGCGAAGGGGTCGACCGCGCCACGAACGCGTTCATGGGATGGTTCGGACCGCGCGACCTCGCATCGGTCGTGTTCGTGCTGATCGCGTTCGAGGAACTCGATGCCCACGGATCGTCGGGCCTCCTGGTCGAGGTCGCGACGTGGACGATCCTGCTCTCGGTCTTCCTGCACGGCCTGTCCGCGAGACCGCTCGCCGCGGCGTACGGCCGGCACATCACCGCCGGGGCGAAGGGGTGCCGGAGCGCCTCGAGATGACGGAGCCGACGGTGCGCCACACGGTCTGAGCTACGGCGGTCTAGGGCTCGTCGTGGGCCTGACCGTGGTGCTCGTGCCAGTCGGTGTGTGCCCGCCGGTCGGCGACGGCCGCGCCGCACCGAAGGCACGCGTACGCCCTCGCGAAGTTGAATGGCAGGTAGCCCGGTCCCTCGCCGTCGGCAGGTCGATAGAGGGCTCTTGCGATGGCCTCGCGGAAGCGGGCCTCCTTCTCTTGAACGGTCATCCTTCCCTTCCTTGTGCGTTCGTGAGGTGTCCAGCACGGCCGGTGGCCCGGTGACGCGCGCGGGTCCGTCAGCCTACGTGGCCGTTCGCCAACGCCCTCACGATCGCATCCTCGATCTCGATGGCGGTGCCCTTGTCGAGTCCCCGCGATATCACCGAGAACGTGACCCGCGATCCCCCGGCGTCGGTGACGTACCCGGAGAGCGACGACACCGGTGTCTCGAACAGCGTGCCTGTCTTCGCCCGCACGGGGACCCCGACGAGGCGTCCCTCGAGGGTACCTGCGCCGGACGGAGCGAGCGACGCGTCCAGCGCCCGGCCCCACGGCTCGTCCTGGGAGATGAGGAGCAGTGTCGCGAGCCCCTGCACCGAGACGAGGTCCTGATGGGAGAGCCCCGAGCCATCCCGCACCTGGGCGGCCACGTCATGAGCGGCGGCCCACGCGGCGACCGCCTCGGCGCCCGCGGAGGTCGAGCCGGTGCCGCCGTTCGCCTCTGCGCCGATCGCCTTCAGCAGGGTCTCGGCGTAGAAGTTCACCGACCCGCGGTTCTGGACGGAGAGGAGGTCGCGGAGCGGCCGTGACCCGATCCTGGCCACGGGCTCGAGTCCCCCCGGTGCCTCCCCCGTGGACGGTTCGCCGGCGACCTCGATCCCCAGGGCGCGCAGCGCTGCGGTGAGCGAGACGGCGGCGGCCTCCTCCGGGAGCCCGCTCCCGGTGTTCCCGTCGAAGGCGAGCGCGGTCGTGCGCGTGACGTAACTGCGGGAGAGCCCCGGCACCCACCCGGGTGCCCACCACTCCCGGGTGAAGGCCGAGGTGTCGCCGACCACGCCCCCGGCGATCTTCGTGATGCCGGCCGCGCGCACCGCGGCGGCGAGCCCGGCCATCGAGGTCGCGTTCAGCTCGGGGTCACCCGACCCGACCACCCAGAGGTTCCCGCGGATCACACCGTGCTTCCCGGGCTTGCGGGACGCCGCGATCGTCGGGAACCGGTGGTCGGGGCCGAAGATATCCAGCGCCGTCATCGAGGTGAGCAGCTTCTGGTTCGAGGCCGGGATGCGCCTGAGCGCGCCCGCGTGCAGGAGCAGGATCGTGTCGTCGGCGCCGATCGCCACGGATACCTCGCGCCCCGCGACGGCCTCGTCGATCGCGCGGGTCCAGTCCGCCGCGACGAGGTCCACCGCGACGACCGGGGTCGGCGCCGGGGTCGGCCCGATCGTGGGCGTGGCGGTGGACCCGGTGAAGCGGCTCGGTGACATCGGGCTCGGTGTCGCGTCGCGCGCAGGCGCGGAGGTGCACGAGGCGAGCACGCATGCGACGAGCAGCCAGCAGCAGCCGGCGCGAACGGATGAACGCATCCGACTATCGTGGCCCCAACCGAGTCGGAAGGGTGGGAGCAGGTGGGCGACGAGCTGAACGCGGCGGTCGAGGCGTTCTGGCGCGCCTCGGTCGAGGGCGCCGGCATCGACGGCCCTCACACGGCCTGGGCGTTCGGGGACACCCCGGAGATGGCCGACGAGCTCGGGCTGCTCGTGCGTGATGGCCCGAAGCGCGCGACGACGAGCCTCCTCTCCTGGTATGAGGGCGACGAGCCAGAAACGTTGCCGAAGGCCGCCGACCTCATCGTCGTGCTCGACGGTCGCGGCGACCCGATCTGCGTGATCCGGACCGTGAAGGTCGAGGTCCGTCCGTTCGGCGAGGTCGACGAGGCCTTCGCGTGGGTCGAGGGCGAAGGCGATCGGAGTCTGGCGTACTGGCGCGACGCCCACATCCGGTTCTTCGCGGGGGAGGGCAGGCCGGTGGACGAGGAGACGCCGGTCGTGCTGGAGACCTTCGAACAGCTCTGGCCGAACCGCGACGAGAGGCCGGCATAAGCCACACCCCCCGGATCAGGAGGGCTTAGACGCCACGCGGAACGAGTCGTCGACGGCCCGCAGGAGCGTGGTGGCTCGTTCCCTGAGGGAGGCGCAGGTCTCGGCCAGCTCCCCGCGCCGTTCGGGCTCGCCCACGGCGAAGGCGTTGATCTCGATGTCCGCCGTGGCGGCGACGGTGGCGGCGTGGAGGGCGGCTGCGGCGCTCAATCCGTCGGCGGCCGTGTTCGCGTCTCCGGCGCGGGTGACCTCCTCGGCGAGCCCCATCAGGTACACGGCCCGACGCGCGATCTGCAGCTGGCCGTCGATCGTGGCCTCCAGAGCCTCCCGCAGCGCCAGCAGGCGAGCGGTGCGATCGGCCTCCCCATCGATGGTGCCGTGGAGGATCCCCAGGAACCGATCGAACGCCTCTGCGTTCGACCCCGCGAGTTGGAACAGGGTGTTACGAGCGTCGTCGGCCTCCGCTCGGATCTCTCGCATCCTGCCTGCCTGCGGCTCGGCCGCGTGCATCGCGCCCCGCCGGGCGACGGCGCCCACGAGTGCGGCGCCGGTCACCGCGGCCAGGGATGCGAACGCCTCGGCCGCAGGTTCGATCAGTCCCGAGGCGAGCGCCTCGAGCCAGAGGTCGATCGGCTCGGCCACCATCGTTCGTCGCTCGGTCACGCCCGGAGCCTCGCGCCCGGCTCCTCATCCGTCAAGCGGTTTCGCCACGCCGAGGCCGCGGACGAGCCGTCGTTCGCGGGCATCGGTGGTGGCAAGGAGGGCGGAGCGGACTGCTAGTCTTGTTGCCCTGCGCCCCTAGCTCAGTCCGGATAGAGCGTCTGACTACGGATCAGAAGGTCGGGGGTTCGAATCCCTCGGGGCGCGCCACCGACCTGTTTCACGATGGCGGTCGACGGTACGGATCGCAGTCGCCTGACTCACACGCCCAACCGCGGCGGGATCGGACGAGGTCCTGGGAACCGATCTGACACGCAAGCGCTCCGCCACCCTGCCAGAGATACTCCGGGTGTGAACGGCGGGGGCGTGGCGACGAAGCCGGTGCGTGGCGCCACGTCGCGCCCGCACCGCCATCCCCTCTGGAGGAAGGCTCCCGGCCGTCTGCTCCACCACCCGGTGTCGTTCACGGCGCTCTCGATCGGCGCACTGCTCGTGGTGATCTCCGCCGCTTCGTACCCGTTCTTCGTGTCGGCGTCGCAGAGCGAGCTGCTCGCATCCGGGCTCCACGCGCCGACGGTCACCCGCTACGAGGCGGGTCTGACGTACGCCGTCACCAACATCCAGTTCGCCGACGTGGGACCGGATGGCGGTCCGCTGTGGAGTGAGCGCGGCGCGGCCTTCGCCCGGGCCACCGCCGCGTCGCCCGCGCTGGACCCCGTTGTGACCGGCATCCTCGGCCCTACGGTCGACGTCACGCTCCCGGGTGGCGTCGTGCCGGAGTCGGGGGCGGTGGGCGGCCAGCTCTTCGCCGGCGACGGGGCGCTCGACCATCTGCGGATCATCGACGGTAAGGATGGCGACGGGGTATGGCTCCCCGACATCGTCGCCGAGCCCGCCGGCGTGGGCCCAGGCGATACGGTCGAGCTCCGGCTGCACGGGAAAGCGGTGCCCGTGACGGTCGACGGCGTGTACCGCGGCCTCTATGCGCTCCCGCGACGTGGCTACTTCCAGCCGTTCAACGACGACTTCTTCCCGTCGAGCTGCTTCGACTGCCCGATCCCGCCGCAGCCGATCGTGATGGAGCCCGAGCAGCTGATCACGATCGCCACGGAGCTGAAGGCGCCCCTCGGCTCGTTCGCGTGGCAGGCGCCCGTCCGGGAGGACCCGCCGCCCACGCTCGAGCAAGCCCGCGAGCTCGGCCGGTTCTCCGACGATCTGCTCGCGCGCATGACGGACCCGACATCCGCGCTCTGGAAGCTCCCACCCCAGCGGTTCGCCGAACCCGAGTCCGCTTTCCGGACGGCGATGCCCGAGATCGTGCAGAGCGTCGAGGAGCGCTCTGCCGCGAGTCAAGCGCCGATCCTCGTGCTCTCGATCGCGGCGCTCGCGATCGCGATGGCGGTGGTCGCCGCGGCCGCGGCCTTCTCGTTCGCCTCGCGGCGGGTCGAGGCAGGCGTGCTGACTGCCCGAGGTTGGGGGCCGGGCGCCGTCGCCGCCAAGAGCGCGCTGGAGTCCCTTGCTCCGATACTGGCCGGCGCCGCCGCCGGGTTCCTGGCCGCCGCGGCGCTGATCGCACTCGTCGGGCCGAACGGCGCCGTCGACGCCGCCGCCCGCGGGCGAGCCTTGCGTACGAGCGCCATCGCGACCGGCGTGGCGGTCGCGGTGGTCGCGGTCGTGTCGGCGGCCTCCTACGTGGCCCGACACGAGCGCCGGGAGCGGCTTGCCCGCGCGGTGCTGTGGGTCCCCTGGGAGCTGCTCGGGTTCGGGGCCGCGTGGGTGCTCTACCGGCGGCTCGAAACGCAGGGAGGTCTGGTCGAGTCGGGCGGCCTGCTCCGTCCGGGCGGCGCCGTGTTCCTCTTCCCGCTCGCTCTCTCGCTGGGCGTCGGGATCCTGGCGGCCCGCCTGTTGGTCGTCTCGCTCGCGCGGCGTCGCCCTGGACGCCATGCGGGCATCTCCGCGTGGTTCATGGCGGAGCGGCGGCTGTCCTCCTCGTCGCGGCTCGCCGCGCTGTTCCTGGTCGCGTCGGGCATATCGCTCGCGGTGTTCGCCTCGGCGCAGGCGATGGCGTCGTCGCTCCGCGCGACCGTCGACGCGAAGGCGCGTGTCTTCGTGGGGAGCGACGTCCAGGTCCGCATAGGGCTCCTCTCGGTGCCCGACACCGCCGGCTACCCGTTCCCGGTGACGGGCGCGTCCCGCGTCCGGGACGCCGGCGCGATCGGCGGGACGGAGCAGCGGTTCGACCTGGTGGCCGTCGATCCGGCCACGCTCGAGGGCGCGGCCTTCTGGGACGAGGCGTTCTCCGAAGAGCCCCTCGGGACCCTCTTGGACCGGCTCTCGCGCGAACCGGCCCCGGCGTTGCCGATCCTCGCCTCGAACGCCGAGGGGCGCACGTTCGACACGATCGACCTCGCGCAGTTGGACGTGCCCGTCGAGATCGTGGGCCGGACCTCGAGCTTCCCAGGGACGTCGTCCGAGGATCGGCCGCTGATCGTGATCTCACGCGACGCGCTCGAGACGTACTTCCGTGCGGGGGACCAGCCCAGCCCGCTGAATGTCGCCCAGGGGGCCACCGAGCTCTGGATCCGCGGCCCTACCCCCGAGGTACTCGCGTCGGTCGACGACCTCGGGGTGCTCCCGCTGACGACCCTCACGGCCGACGAGGTGAAGGACATCCCGTACATCGATGCCGCGATCGACACGTTCGTGATGCTGAACGCGCTCGGCGTCGCCGCCTTCGTGCTCGTCCTCGTGGTCGCGATCGTCTACGTGCAGGCGCGGCAGCACGCGCGTGCACTGGGCGCCGCGCTGTCGGCGCGCATGGGCATGACGAGCGCGATGCTCCGCAGGTCGCTCATCGCCGAGCTGGGGGCGGTGCTCGGGACGGCGCTCGTGATCGGCGGGCTCGTCGGGATCGTGTCGGTGGCCGTGGTCGTGCCCACGCTCGACCCGCTGCCGACCGTGCCGCCCGATCCGCTGATCCTTCGGCCGTGGTGGGCGCTGGCGGCCGCGGGGCTCGTCCTCGCCGCGGCGTCGGTGATCGGCGGCGCGCTCGCCGCCCGCGCGTCGCGCGACGTCTCCCTCGGGGAGGTGATGCGCGCTGCCGAGTGACACCTCCGCCGAGGCGGTCCGCCTCGAGCACCTCATGCGGACCTACCGCTCGCCGAGCGGCGAGGTCCAGGCGCTCCGTGACGTCTCGGCCTCGATCCCCGCCGGCGCGGTCACCGCGCTCGTGGGCCCGTCCGGCAGTGGGAAGTCGTCGCTGCTGCGATTGATCGCGGGCCTCGACACGCCGACCGCCGGACGGATCAACGTGCGGGGCCACGAGATCGGGCACGCGTCCGCCCGAGCACGCCGCCGGCTGCGACACGGCCCCGTGGCCTATGTGTACCAGCGGCCCACGGACAACTTCATCGAGCACCTGACGGTCGGCGAGCACCTCGACCTCGCCTCCCGCGGCGGCGCGACCGGCGTCGACGGCGCCGAACTGCTCGACGCGCTGGGGATCGGCGACCGTGCCGATCACCTGCCCGACGAGCTCTCCGGCGGGGAACAGCAGCGGGCGGCGTTCGCGCAAGCGCTCGCGACCGGAGCCACGCTCGTGATCGCCGACGAGCCCACCGCCGAGCTCGACTCCATGTCGGCCGAAGGGGTGCTCGAGCGGATCCGCGCGCTCTCAGAACGCGGCATCGGGTTCGTGATCGGGACGCACGACGCCGACGTGATGGCGATCGCGCACGGCAGGCTCGAGCTCGAGCACGGCCGCGTGAAGGGGTCCCAGCCCGACGATCACCCGGCCGATCTCGCCCCGATGTCGCCGATCCGGTGGCCCGGACACGACGCTCCCATCTGGGTCGACGCGGACGACCTTGCGGCCTCGGTCCGGCTCGACGCCGTATCGAAGTCCTTCCCGCACGGCGATGAGGTTGTGCGCGCGGTGCGCGAGATCTCGCTGGAGCTCGCCGTCGGCGAGATGGTGGGCCTCGTGGGCCGGTCGGGCTCGGGGAAGACCACCCTGCTGAACCTCGTGGCCGGATGGGAGGCTCCCGACGCCGGCACCGTGGAGGTCCCCGGGGGGTCGACGCCTTCGTGGTCGACCCTGGCGGTCGTGCCACAGCGCCTCGGCCTGATGGACGAGCTCTCGGTCGAGGAGAACGTCCGCTATCCGTCGCGCGTCGCGGGCACGCTCGCCGAGATGGTGGACCTCGCGGACGATCTCATCGAGCGGCTCGGCCTCGCCGGCTTCCGGCGCCGCTATCCCAAGGAGACCTCCCTCGGGGAACAGCAGCGCACCGCGCTCGCGCGCGGCCTGGCGCTCGCGCCGCGGGTCCTGGTCGCCGACGAGCCGACCGCCCACCAGGACGCCGTCTGGGCCGCGCGGATGGTCGACGTCATGCGCGATGCCGCGGCCACCGGCACGACCTGCCTGATCGCTACGCACGACCGGGGGCTCGCGCCGGCGCTCGATCGCATCGTGTCGATGTCGGACGGACGGATCGTGGCACGCGAGTGACCGGGTCCCGCGTCGCGCGGAAGCCGTCAGCGGTCGAGGGGCGGCGGAGCCGCTGACCGTCGCAGGTCGTACCCGAGGTAGCGTTCGGCGTCTTCGATCACCGTGCGCTGCTCGTCCGTCGGGCCGCCGGAGGCCATGGCCACCCGGCGTGCCTGACGCAGCAGAGCCTCGACCCCCTGGGGCCGGAGCTGCTCGGCGAGCAGGATCAGGTCGCCCCGGAGCCGGGTCGCGAGCGTGGGATCAGCCAGGTCCTCCATGAGCTGACCCCGTGAGTACCGGAGCGGAGCGACCGTTTCCACCGCGTCGATCGCGATCTCGATCAGCTCCTCCGCGGGGGGTCCGTCGCCATCAGCCCCCGAAGCTAGGACGCTCGCGATCAGGCTCCTCGCGCCGCAGAAGATGCGGGTGCTGAAGGCGGTCGCCGTCACCGAGCCCGTCACGTTGCAGGGGTGGACCTGGCTCCCGCAGCCGGTGCACTCGACATACCTGCCGTCGTCGGGTCGATCGTCGGGCCAGGCCCGCCACGGTCCACGCTTCATCTCGCCGATCCGGTCGGCGAAACAGGCGGGGCAGTGATAGATGATGAAGGACAGCGAACGTCTCGAACCGATCGCGCCCATGCTCAGTCGGTCTCCACCTCGCGACCGTAGCGTCCCACCGTCCGGCGTGGCATCGGTCCAAAGGCCAGAGCTGGCGCCGATGGGCCGCCAGGCGCTCAGATCAGGGTCGGCCTCCGGTTGGCCGGCGGTGTTCGCGCCGGGCTCGCCCCCCTATCCTCGGCGGGTGACCGAGTCCCCCGCCGTCCGCGACACCCTCGTCGGCCGCGTCGGCGCGCTCCGCCCGCTCCGCTTCCCCGACTTCCGGCGTCTCTGGATCGGCACGACGGTCTCTTTGATCGGCGACGGCATCTACATAGTGGCGATGGCATTGCAGGTCCTCGAGCTCGACAACCGTGCCGGCACGCTCGCGATGGTCGGCATCGCCTGGTCGGTGCCGCAGGTGGTGCTGCTCCTCGCGAGCGGTGCCCTCTCCGACCGCCTCGATCGCCGCCTCCTGATGATCGCCGGCGACCTGATCCGACTCGCCGCCGTCGTGACGATCGGCGCCCTCTCGATCGCGGGGGTCTTGACCGTGCCGGTCCTGATCGGCCTCGTGGTGGTCTACGGCGCGGGCCAGGCGCTCTTCGGCCCGTCGTTCTCGGCGATCGTGCCGTCGATCGTCCCCGAGGATGCCCTGATGGAGGCGAACGCGCTCGGGCAGATCGTGCGCCCGGCCTCGTTGATGCTGATCGGCCCGCTGATCGGCGGCCTGATCACCGGCACCGCCGGTCCCGGGTGGGCCTTCGTGGTCGACGGCGGCACGTTCGTCGTTTCGGCGTTCATGATCCTGCGGATCCGGGCCCGTACCGCTCCCGATCCCGCCGACCGTGACCCCGACGCGTCCTTGTGGCGCGAGGTGAGGGAGGGGCTCGGCTACGTGGCGAGCCAGCGTTGGCTGCTTGTCGGGATGTTCGGGGCGACGCTCAGCCTCCTCGCCGTGTGGGGACCCTGGGAGACGCTCGTCCCATTCATCGTGAAGAACGAGCTCGTGACCGACCACTCGAGGGACGGCATCGTGCTCGGGCTCGTGTACGGTGCGGGCGGCGTCGGCGCCGTGGTGGCCGCGCTCTACCTGGGGCAGCGCGCGCGTCTGCCTCGCCGTCCCCTCACGCTCCTCTACCTGTCTTGGGCGCTGGGGATGTTCATGACCGCGTTCTTCGGCCTCGTGACGACGATATGGCAGGCGATGGTCGTCGCGTTCGTGGCCGAGGCCTCGATCGCTGTGCTCGTCGTGATCTGGCTGACCTTGCTGCAGCGCCTAGTTCCGAACGAGCTGCTCGGCCGTGTGTCGAGCCTCGACTGGATGATCACGATCGCCGGCCTCCCGATCTCGTTCGCGCTCGTGGGGCCGCTTGCCGACACGTTCGGGGCCGACGTCACCTTGATCGGGGCGGGCATCGTGGGCGGCACGGTCACCGTGCTCCTGATGTTCGTGCCGGGCGCACGCGGACCCGAGCGCGACGGGACGCTCGACGAGGCGCCCGACCACCGTTCCCAGGAGTTGGGCAAGCGTTCACCTTCACCGACGTAGACTTCCTTCCCATGGAGTACACGCATGTCGGCCACCTCGGTCTCGTCGTCAGCCGCCTCTGCCTCGGCACCATGAACTTCGGTCCGCACACCGATGAGGCCGAGTCCCACACCCTGATGGACTCCGCGCTCTCGCACGGGATCAACTTCTTCGATACCGCGAACGTCTACGGCCGCCACCTCGGCGTCGGCGCGACCGAGGACATCATCGGCCGATGGTTCGCCAAGGGGAGCGGTCGCCGCGACAAGGTGGTGCTCGCCACCAAGGTCTACGGGACGATGGGCGAGTGGCCGAACGAGGCGCGCCTGTCCAAGCTCGCGATCCGCAAGGCGTGCGAGGCCTCGCTGAAGCGCCTTCGCACCGACCACATCGACCTCTATCAGATGCACCACATCGACCGGGATGCCTGGTGGGACGAGATCTGGGAGGCCTTCGAGCAGCTGAAACGCGAGGGCAAGGTGCTCTACGTGGGCTCCTCGAACTTCGCCGGCTGGCACATCGCCCGTGCGAACGAGATCGCGAACTGGCGGCACTCGCTCGGCCTCGCGTCCGAGCAGTCGATCTACAACCTGACGGCCCGCACGATCGAGCTCGAGGTGATCCCCGCGATCCAGGAGTACGGGATGGGCCTGATCCCGTGGAGCCCGCTCTCGGGAGGCCTGCTCGCCGGCGCCCTGCAGAAGGTGGAGCAGGGGTGGCGGCGTGGTCAGGAGTACATGACCGGCGAGATCGAGGCGCATCGAGAGCAGCTGACTCGCTGGGAGTCGCTCTGCGACGAGATGGGTGAGCGGCCCGCCGACGTCGCCCTCGCCTGGCTCCTGCACCAGCCCGCGGTGACGGCGCCGATCATCGGGCCCCGCACCGAGGAACAGCTGCTCGGCTGCATGCGGGCCCTCGACGTAGAGCTCTCCGACGAGGTGCTCGCCAAGCTCGACGAGATCTTCCCCGGGCCCGGCGGCACCGCGCCCGAAGCCTACGCCTGGTAGCGCCCTAGCCCGACCAGGTCTCGTCGTGCCGCAGGTCGGCCAGCGGGTGGCGGTCGACCTTGTCCCGAGCGCGATCGGTCGCCACGGGTGTCTTCGGGTAACCGAGCGAGATCAGGTAGTCGCAGCGCATCCCCTCGGGCAGGCCCAGGATCCGGCGGGCCGCGGGCTCGTCGTACACGGCCGCGTGGCAGCCGCCGATCCCCATCTCCCACGCGGCGAGCAACATCGACTGCACGCACTGGCCCAGGTCGAACGCGATCGACTCGCGCTCCCAATCGGTCTGGCTGTCTGGCGTGATGAACGCGATCGCGACGGGCGCCTTCGCCAGGTGATCGGCGTAGTCGCCGACCCCCGCGAGCGCCGCCAGCCGGTCGGGCTCGCGCACCACCACGAACGCCCACCGCTGCAGGTTCATGGAGCTCGGTGCGCGCCGGCCGGCCTCCAGGATGTTCGCGAGGCGCATGGGCTCGACGGGCTTGCGCTTGAAGCCCCGGATCGCCCGGAGGGTCGCGATCGCCTTCTCGGTCTTCACGGGAGGGCCGGGTTCTCGGGGGCGTCGTCGGTCGTCGCCTCAGCCTCCGGGATGATCACGACCGGGTCGACCGAGGCGAGCGCCCGCCGGGCTCGCACCACGGCCGCGACGTCGACGTCGGCGTGCAGCGGGACGTCGTAGTGCAGGCGCAGCCACAGGTCGCGCAGGAACCAGACCAGCAGCACGACCAGCAACGGGTGCCCGATCGCCAGGTCGATGTGCATCCAGTCCGGCAACTGGAGGTTCTCGGTGGTGAGCTGGGACGTGCACAGCGCGAGGAACGCGATCTCGAGTGTCCGGCGCGGCACCTTGGGCAGCGCCCAGGCCACCGGCAGCACCCAGCAGAAGTACCAAGGGAACAAGCTGGGGGAGAAGAGCATCATCACGAGGAGCGCCCACCCCCAGCTGCCCGCGAGGTAGTCCACGCCCTGCTCCGGCGCCTTCCGCGCGACCTGCCGAGCGACCAGGAACACGCCCGTGAGGAGCGCTGCGTACATCCCCAGCCGCGCGATCACGATCCCCACCTGGCCGCCGGTCTCGCCTGCCACCAGCTTCCCGGCGGCCTCGAGGATCCGTTCCAGCAGCTCGGGGGGCGCGATCCAGGAGGCGTGCTGCACGATCTGGACCATGCCCAGGGTGGGGTTCGTCGACTGCATGAACGGCAGTGCCGCGAACGCCGCGAGGCCCGCGGCGAGCCCGATGTGCCCGGCCAGCGTCCGGTTGCGCCGCGCGGGGTGTGCCCTCGCCGTCACGTAGATGATCAGCAGCAGGAGCGGCACCGCCGCCGAGACCTTCACGAGTGCGCCGAACGTCAGCATCGCCGTGGCGGGGTAGGGGCGGTCGGTCGCCACGAAATAGATCCCCGCGGCGATCGAGAGCATCACGAGCGCGTCTACGTGGCCTCCGCCGGCGGTGTGGAACAGCACCACGGGGTTCAGGCCGATGAAGGCCACGGCGTAGGCGGTCTTCGACGGACGCACGTTCTGCATCAGCCGGTAGACGAACCACACCGACCCCAGGGTCGCGCCCATCGCCAGCGCGCGGAACGCGAAGATCGTTTCCGGAAGGGAGTGGATCATGCCGGTGATGGCCGCCGCCAGCCACACGAAGACCGGGCCGTAGACCGAGGGCGTGTCGCGCCAGCCTGGCCAGAGGTACCTGGCGACGTCAGAGGTGGGGATGTCGGCGGGGGTCGTGACGTACGGGTTCTGGTGGTACTGCGTCACGAGCCGGCCGTAGTAGGTGTAGCTGAACACGTCGCGCGAGAGCAGCAGCGGGAGCAGCAGCACCGCGGCCGTATACGCGATCGTCAGCGTTACGACGGTGCGCACCGGGATCATGCCGCGCTCGCACGCGTACAGGACGAGCAGGAACGCCACACCCGCGGCCATCATCGCCACGAATCCGAGCGCGATCAGCGCGCCGTGCGGCATGCGGTTGAGCCACATCAGACGAGCGAGGAGCCCGAGGGGCCCGGCGCCTGTTTCCTCAGGCAGGACGGGGTGATACGGGGATCCGGGGGTCGCTGCGATAAGCGCGACCACGGTGACAGAGGCGACCGAGGCTAGGACGGCTCGTCGCGGGGTCAACCATGTGTCGACGGTGCGGTGCACCGCGTCCAGGGGCTTATCCAGGGGCATGCCGTTCGAGGATACGGCAGGTACGGCGGGGCCGCATACCCCACGTCCGGTTAGGCGCGTGCGGCCGCCTCGATCTCGTGAGCCGCCGTTCGGACGGCGTCGAGCTGCGGCGCCGCGGCCGCGCCGCCCACCCTGGTGACCGGGCCGGAGATCGACACCACCGCCAGGGGTTCGCCGCCGGACCCGAGCACCGGCACGCTCACCGACCCCACGCCGTCCTCGCGCTCACCCGCGCTCGCCGCCCAGCCTCGCGAGCGGACGGTCGCGAGTTCCCGTGTCAGCTTCGCGCCGGTCGGGGTGCGCCGGGTCAAGGCGGAGGCGTCCTCGACCAGCCGTTCGCGGTCGGCGGCCGAAGTCCACGCCAGGAAGACCTTGCCGGCGGAGCCGGCCGAAAGGGGCAGGCGGGCGCCCACCGGCACGCTCGTGCGCAGCTCGTTGGCGGACTCCACCGCCTCCACGCAGATGCGGACGTCACCCTCGCGCACGTAGAGCTGGGCGCTCTCCCCGGTCGCCTTCGCGAGACGCGCGAGGGGGCCGCGGGCGAGCTCGCGCCAGGGCATCGCGTGGAGCGGACCGGAGGCCAGCCTGGCCAGGTGCGGTCCGAGCCGGTAGCCCGCTCCGCGCTCGTGGCTCAGCAGGGCGTGACGCTCCAGTGCCTGCAGGAGCCGGTGCGCGGTGGTGCGCGAGAGCCCCGTCGCGCCGACCACCTCGGCGAGGGTCCGGGCGCCGCGATCGACGGCATCGAGGATCGCCACGGAGCGATCGAGGACCCCGACTCCCGTATCGAGCGGCGAAGGCGATGCGGCGGCAGGAGTGTCTGGTACGGTCATGTCCCGTATATCGGTATCACAGTTCCACTATCCGGGACAACATCGGGCCGCCGAGCCCGCCCGGAAAGGAGACGCGATCATGCCGCAGACGCTCGCGGAGAAGGTCTGGGAACGCCACGTCGTGCACCGCGCCGACGGGGAGCCCGACCTGTTGTACGTCGACCTCCACCTCGTGCACGAGGTGACGAGCCCTCAGGCCTTCGACGGCCTCAGGCTCCACGGTCGTCTGGTCCGGCGGCCGGACCTCACCGTCGCGACGATGGACCACAACGTGCCCACCACCAACGGTCCAGTGACGGATCGGATCAGTGCCCGCCAGATGGAGGCCCTCCAGACGAACGCCGACGAGTTCGGGGTCACGCTCTACCCGTGGGGCTCGGCGGGGCAGGGGATCGTGCACGTGATCGGGCCGGAGATGGGCTACACGCAGCCCGGCATGACGATCGTGTGCGGCGATTCCCACACCTCGACGCACGGGGCGTTCGGGGCACTCGCGTTCGGGATCGGCACCAGCGAGGTCGAGCACGTGCTCGCGACGCAGACACTCCCGCAGACGAAGGCCAAGACGATGGCGGTGACCGTCGACGGCGAGCTGCCGCTCGGGTGCAGCGCCAAGGACATCATCCTCGCGATCATCAACAGGATCGGCACCGGCGGCGGCGTCGGCCACGTGATCGAGTACCGCGGCTCCGCGATCCGTGCCCTCTCGATGGAGGGCCGCATGACGATCTGCAACATGTCGATCGAAGGAGGCGCACGCGCCGGCGTGGTCGCGCCCGACGACACGACCTTCGCTTACGTCGAGGGCCGGCCGCACGCGCCGAAGGGCGCCGACTGGGAGGCCGCTCTCGAGGACTGGCGGTCGCTCCCCACCGACGAAGGCGCAGCGTTCGACACGGAGGTCGCGCTCGACGCCGGCACGCTGAAACCGTACGTGAGCTGGGGCACGAATCCCGCGCAGTCGGTCACGATCGACGATGCGGTGCCCGACCCCGACGCGTTCGACGATCCGGGCAAGCGCGAGGCGGCCGCCCGCGCGCTCGCATACATGGACCTCGCCGCGGGCACGCCGATCCGCGAGGTGCGTCCGAACACCGTCTTCATAGGGTCCTGCACGAATTCGCGCATGGAGGACCTGCACGTGGCCGCGAAGGTCGTCGAGGGCCGGCGGGTGGCCGACGGGATCCGCGGACTGGTCGTCCCGGGCTCGGTCGCGGTGAAGATCCAGGCCGAGAGGGAGGGCCTGGACAAGGTGTTCGAGGCGGCCGGGTTCGAGTGGCGGGGCGCCGGGTGCTCGATGTGCCTGGGGATGAACCCCGACATCCTGCAGCCCGGGGAACGCAGCGCCTCGACCAGCAACCGCAACTTCGAAGGACGGCAGGGCAAGGGCGGGCGCACCCACCTGGTCAGCCCGGCGGTGGCGGCGGCCACCGCGATCGCCGGCCACTTCGCGACCCCGGAGGACCTGAGCTGATGGAGCCGATCACGATCATCGAGGGCACAGCCCTGCCGGTGGACCGGTCCGACGTCGACACCGACCAGATCATCCCCGCGCAGTACCTGAAGCGCGTCGAGCGGAGCGGCTTCGGGCCGTTCCTGTTCGACGAGTGGCGCAAGGACCCGAACTTCGTGATGAACGACCCGCGTTTCGCGGGCGCGTCGATCCTCATCGCGGGGCCGAACTTCGGATGCGGGTCGAGCCGTGAGCACGCGCCGTGGGCGATCGAGGACGCCGGCTTCAAGGCGGTGATCGCCCCGAGCTTCGCCGACATCTTCCGCAACAACTGCACCAAGATCGGGCTGCTCCCGGTGGAGCTCCGCGAGGAGTCGGTTCGCGCCTTGATGGACGCGGTACTCGACGACCCGACGACACAGATCGTCGTCGACCTCGACGGGCTCGTCGTTCGGGCGCCGGGTCTGGATGAGGTCTTTGACATGGAGGCCTTCACGCGCTGGCGCCTGCTCGAAGGGCTCGACGATATCGGCCTGAGCCTGCGCAACGAGGAGAAGGTCACCGCCTACGAGGCGGCGCGGCCCGCGTACCTGCCGACGGCATAGGTCGCCCCTACGGGCAGCGTTCCTCGCCCCAGGGCGGCACCGCGGTGCCATGTCCTGGCTCTGGCGGCCCGAGGAAGCACGCATCTTCGCCACCGCCGCCATCGAGCTGGTCGAATCCACGGCCACCTCGAACGGTGTCGGTTCCAGGGCCGGCCGTGAGCACATCCCGGCCTGCCTTTCCGAGTACCCGGTCGTCCCCGTAGCCGGCGAACACGATGTCGGCTCCGCGGCCCGCGTCGATGATGTCGCTGCCGCCCCCACCCGTGATCACGGTACGAACGAGGTCCGCAGGTTCGCCCGAACCGATCAAGGCGCCTGGATCGGAACGGGCTTCGTCGGGATCGAGTCGGACCTCGTCGCGGCGGAGGGGGCGGCGTGGGTCACGACGACCGATGGCCGGCTGCTGCGGATCGATCCGAACCACCCCGGGGCGACCCGGGTCACGAGATCTCGGACCGGAGAGCTCGACGGCTTCGACGGCTGGGTGCTCGCTCGGCCGGCACGATGTTCCCGCTCGGATCGTCGAACTCGACGCAGGTCGGCGGGAACCCGACCGTCATGAGCGCAGGGTTCGACGAACTGTGGGTCGGCGATGAGGACGGCTCGGTCTACCGGGTGGACCCGCTCACGGGGGAAGGCACCGTGGTCTTCCGAGCGGGCGGACCCGTCAACGCCCTGACCCCGGATCCCGATGGCGGGGTGCTGTGGCTGGACGTCGGTACGCCCGCGACCTGAGCGCCCCCTGGACGCTTCACGCGGCCGGCGCCGACCCGAGGATCTGACGTCCTGCCGAGATGGCGAGATCGGCGCCCCAGGCCTCGGCACGCTCGAGCTGCCCCGGCTCGAGTCGGTGCTCCTCCGACACGAAGAAGCTCTGCGGCGGCGTCACGACGACGTACCCGTGCCCCTCGAGCCGGTGGGCGATCCCCAGTGCCGCCGATCCGGTCACCGCCACCGACTTGTCGTACCGCGTATCGAATGCCACCGCCCTCCTGCCCAGGCCACGTGGGAGACCGCGCATCCATTCGCGCAGCCCTGGCGCGGCGGCAGGCATCTCGAACCGGGTGCGGAGATCATCGATCGCGATCCGACGGGTCCGCGCCCAGCTGATCCCGTGCATGTGGGTGGGACCTCCCACCACCAGCAGATCGATGCCGTCGGCCGCCTCGGGCCGCATCTGGGCGATCGACCCGCCATCGACGGGCATGCCCGAACTCCTCATTCCCTCCGCGATCGCTTCCCCGATCGCACCCGTGTTGCCGTAGAACGACTCATAGATCACCAGGGCTCTCATCGGCTACCACCTCCAACCGAAAAGCTCGGTGCGGTTCCGTCCCTGCACCTCGACCGTAGCGCCGGGTCGGCCCGCCCCGTTCTCGTCGAAGGCCCCGGTGGCGACGGGTCCGATGGCACCTTCCCGTCCCAGGGCTTGGGCGCGCGGGCTCTTATGCTCGTTGGACCTTGGAGATCGGCATCTACACATTCGTCGAGCGCGGCCCTGACCCGGTGACGGGCGAGGAGATCGATGCCGCGCAACGGATGCGGAACCTGATGGAGGAGATCGAACTCGCGGACCGGCTCGGGCTCGACGTCTTCGGCATCGGGGAACACCATCGTCCGGACTTCGTCGTGTCGTCGCCCGCGGTCGTGCTGGCGGCCGCGGCGGCGCGAACCGAGCGGATCCGCCTGACGAGCGCCGTCTCGGTGATCAGCTCCGACGATCCCGTGCGGGTGTTCCAGGACTTCGCGACGGTCGACCTGCTCTCGAACGGACGCGCCGAGATCATGGCGGGCCGCGGATCGTTCACCGAGTCGTTCCCGCTCTTCGGCTACGACCTGCACGACTACGACGACCTCTTCGACGAGAAGCTCCGGCTGCTGATGAAGCTGCGGGAGTCCGAGCGGATCACCTGGGCGGGGCGGTTCCGCACCCCCCTCGACGACCTCGGCGTGTATCCGCGGCCGGTGCAAAATCCGCTCCCGATCTGGGTGGCGGTGGGCGGCGCGCCGGAGTCCGCGTTCCGGGCCGGGACGCTCGGGCTGCCGATGGCGATCGCGATCATCGGCGGCATGCCGGAGCGGTTCGCCCCGTTCGCGCAACTGCACCGCGACGCCGCGGCGCAGGCCGGTCACGACCCGCTGCCGGCCGTGAGCATCAACTCGCACGGGTTCATCGCGGACTCGACCCAGGAGGCGATCGAGGTCTCGTGGCCGTCGATCTCGACCGTTATGAACCGGATCGGGCAGGAGCGTGGCTGGCAGCCGATGCGGCTCGAGGACTACATCGCGTCGACGACGCTTCGCGGCGCGAACTTCGTCGGCACGCCCGACCAGGTGATCGAGAAGATCCTGTTCCAGTACGACATCTTCGGGCACGACCGATTCATGATCCAGTTCAGCGTCGGCTCGATCCCGCACGACAAGCTCCTGCATTCGATCGAGTTGCTGGGCAGGGTGGTGGCGCCGGCGGTTCGCGCGGAGATCGCGCGCCGCGGGGCGTGAGCCGCCTGGCTACGATGGCGCTGTGGACGACGATCTAACCGAAGGACCTCCCTGGTCGACGCTCCCCGGGCGCGACTACCACACGCCCGAGGTGTACGCGTTCGAGCGGGACGCGGTCTTTGCGAGCTCGTGGATGTGCGTCGGCCGCGCCGAGCAGCTCCCCGAGCCGGGCGACTACCTGACGGCCGAGGTCGCGGGAGAGTCGCCGATCGTCCTCAGGGGAGACGACGGGGCTCTGCGCGCCTTCGCGAACACGTGCCGTCACCGCGGCACGATGCTGCTCGAGGGGTCCGGATCGGTGCGGCGCGTGATCAAGTGCCCGTACCACGCCTGGACGTACGCCCTCGACGGGAGCCTCGCCGGTTCGCCGAACGTGCACCGAGACGACGGGATCGACCCCGACGAGATGGGCCTGTGGCCGATCCGCCTCGCCGAGTGGGAGGGCTTCGTGTTCCTGAACCTCGACGGACAGGCGCCACCCCTCGGCGAGGTGGTCGCGACACAACCCGACTCGCCCCTGGAGCTCGCGCGGTACGCGGTGGGCGAGCTGCGCGTCGGCGGCCGCCGCGAGTACGACGTCGCCGCGAACTGGAAGGTCGTGGTCGAGAACTACCACGAGTGCCTGCACTGCCCGACCGTGCACCCCGAGCTCGTGAAGATCGTGCCGCTCTATCGCAGCGGCGAGGTCGAGGAGGACGGCCAGCTCCTGGGGAACTCGATGGGCCACGGGCTCACGTCGTTCACCGCGTCCGGCCTGTCGACGCTGCCGACCCTCCCCGGTCTCGACGAGGTCGACGAGCACACCTTCTACGGCGTGTACCTGTTCCCGAACCTGATCCTGAACTACCACTCCGAGACCGTGAACGCTGTGACGATCGTGCCGGTCGCGCCCGATCGCACCCGCGTGATCAGCGAGTTCCTGTTCCGACCCGAGACGATCGCCGCCGACGGATTCGACCCGAGCGAGGTGGTCGAGTTCCGCGACTTGGTGGCGCTCCAGGACTGGCATGTCTGCGAGCTGGTGCAGCGCGGGGTCTCGTCGCGCTTCTACGCGGAGGGCCGGTACCCGCGGCAGGAGAAGTGGATCGCCGCGTTCAACCGCCGGTACCTCGACGCGCGCGGCCCGCTGCCCTCGTGACGAGCGACCCCGAGGCCGTCCTGCTCGCCGGGCTCTTCGGCACCGGGAAGAGCTCGGTCGCGATCGAGATGGCCGACGTGCTCGAGAAGCGCGGCGTGCCCTACGCCCTGATCGACCTCGACTACCTGTGCTGGGGCGAGCCCGGGTCGGACGAGCCCGGCGCGGAGCACCGGATGATGCTGAGGAACCTCGCGCCGGTCGTCGCGAACTACCTCGACGTCGGCGTGACGCGGTTCGTGCTGGCCCGGGGGATGCGTGACGGCGGGCAGGTCGAGAGCCTGCGCGAGACGCTCGGGATGCCGCTCACGGTCGTCGAGCTGCAGGTACCGTGGGACGAGATCGAACGGCGGCTCATGGCCGACCTCTCGGCGGCGCGCGCCGACGACCTGCGCGAGGCGCGCGAGTGGCTCGCCTCCGGCGAGCACGAAGGGCTCGCCGACTTCATCGTGGACAACGACCGTCGTCCGCTCCGCGAGGTGGCGATGGAGATCATCGAGCGGCTCGGCTGGAGCTAGGCGGTCGCTCCCCGTGCGACCTGCGCTCCGACCTGCTCCTCCAGGAAGTTCGTCACCGCCGTCGCGTACGCCTCCGGGTCGAGGTTCCAGCAGGCGATGTGCTCGGCCTCGGGGCACCGAACGAGCGTCACGATGTCGGGCCGAAGTTCGGCGAACGCCTCGCTCGTCGCGATCGGCACCGTGGTGTCCGCCGTTCCGTGGAAGACCAGGAACGGCACGTCGTAGCGCTTGGCGCCGTTCGCGAGGTAGTTCAGCTGATCCCACTCGACGCCGAATCGCCAGGCCGCGATCTGTTTCGCCACGGCGGTGAGCGAGGAGGGGAGCGGGACGCCCGGCACGACCTCCTCGCGCGAGGCGTTGTCGTCGACCGTCGCCGAGAAGTCGAGCATCGGCGCGTCCAGGACCACCGCGCGCACGTCGTCGCGGAGCTTCGAGCGCTGGAGGAACGCCATGATCACGCCGCCGCCCATCGAGTAGCCGGCGAGCACCACGTCCGTCGCGCCGTTGTCGAGCGCGTACTGCACCGCCGCCTCGAGGTCGCGCCATTCGGTGAGGCCGTAGCGGAGCTTGCCGCTCGAGTCCTCGGGCGCGCCGGTGTCGTTGCGGTATGTCGGCACGAGCGTCGGGAACCCGGCGTCCACGGTGATCGGCACCATCCGAAGGCCGTCGAGCCGCGACATCGAGTTCCCGTGCACGACGATCGCCCACGTGTCGCGGGTCCCCGGCGCGAACCACGCCGGGTACTCGCCGAGCGGTCCGTTCACCACGACGTCCTGCGAGGCGACGCCGGCCGACTCCGGGTCGGGCCAGGCGCGCACCTCGAGCTGGGTCGGGGTGCCGTCGCTCGGCGGCCCGCCGGAGATCAGCAGGAACTTCCGGGTGACCTTGTCACCCTCGGTGCCGAGGATCTCGCTCACCTGACCGTAGCCGCCTTCCCACCGCAGGCCGAAGACGCCGTCCTGCGTGAGTGAGCCGGGGTCGCCGTCGGGCGTGATCGTGATCGCCTCACCAGCGACGTGGCGCACGACCAGGTCATAGTCCGGGTCGAGGGTCTTCCGCAGCGATACGCCGTCGAGCGCGCGCTCGTTCAGCACGTTCGAGAAGTAGAAGCCGCCGCCCGCGTAGAAGAGCACGACGAACGCCAGCACCCCAACGAGGAGACGGCGGGGCCAGCGTCGCCGCTCCTCGCTCACGCCCCCCCCGCCGAGCGCCGCATCGCCTCGGCGCGCGTCGTCACCGTGAGCTCCCGGAGGGCCGCGGAGTGCGGCACCACGACGTGCTCAGGGTGGGTGAGCCGCCGTGCCTTCGTGGGCACGCCCGCGAGGTCGGCGCGGAACCGCTCGCGGGACTCGTCCAGCGACGGCGAAGGGGCCAGTCGCCTCCCGTCGCGCATCACCGGAGCGAGCATCGCCTCGGCGCCGTCGGGCCCCGGCTCTTCGCGGAGGGTGAGCAGGTCGCCGTCACCGGAACGCCAGACCTGCTTGCGGCCCGGCGCGGTCGCCTTGTCCGACGAGAGCTTCAGCTTCGGCTCGCCGTCGTATTCGGTGAGCTTGTAGACCGAATCGACATACGGGGCGTCGGCACTCACGCCCATCTGCGTGCCGATCCCGAATGCGTCGACGGGCGCCCCCGCCCTGACGAGCTCGTCCACCTCGAGTTCATCGAGCCCGCCGCTCGCGAAGATCCGCGCATCGGTGAGCCCCGCGGCGTCGAGCAGCTCCCGCGCCCCGCGCGCCAGCGAGTCGAGGTCGCCGCTGTCCAGCCGAACCCCGAGGTGATCGGCCAGGTCCAGCTGGCGGATCGTCTCGATCGCGTTCCGCACGCCGTTCAGGGTGTCGTAGGTGTCCACGAGGAAGGTCGTGCGCTCGGGGTGGTCCTCCGCGAACGCCCGGAACGCTTGGCGTTCGGAGGGG
>Ga0315273_10000887_pt1 | contig 32715 bp, 35 predicted proteins | sample YL17G02_0_MG_FD_205753 | JGI IMG/M metagenome (GOLD analysis project Ga0315273, IMG submission 205753) | Sediment microbial communities from Yellowstone Lake, YNP, Wyoming, USA - YL17G02_0 | ecosystem: Environmental > Aquatic > Freshwater > Lake > Sediment | place: USA: Wyoming | collected...
CTTTATAAGCTTTTTCAAGACGCTTAGATTGCACACGTGGAAGAGCAGATTGAACGTAATCAGTCGAATCACCACGTATACATTTTACGAATAGATAATATTTCGGATCGTTGTTGTATTCTTCAAGTGTGACTTCTTCATCAGTTGCAGGGGAAATAATCTTAACATTTGGATAACGAAGCAATTGTAACATATCACTATCACTGCTAATTAGTGTTACATTGTCATTGACGTGACTTTCACAAAATCCGGCAATTAGATCATCCGCCTCCATTTTCTCACCGGCAAGAGAAATGATTGTTGAATGATTGGTGATCAATGCCTCAAATTCACGCACGTGTCCACAGAATAATTCATATTTGGATTGTTGTGCAGGAGACATGTCTTTGCGACGATTTCCCTTGTAAGGCTTTTTTGAAATACACAAGTCACTAGCAGTATAATCTTTCCGCCAGCTGGAATGATCAAATGCCATAACCACACGATCAGGTTTGTGTTTACGAAAATATTTGTTCAGAGTCATCAATGCAGAATGTGTAGCAAGACCTGCAATGGTGGTATCAGTTTGATCTCGATGTGCAAAGAACGTGCGATATAGCATGTTCGAAATATCAAATACTAGGTATTTCATATGATCTCTCTTATTTGGAGACTTACTCAAAATCGGCAATTTTGCCCTTTGAGGATGATTGTTCTGTCACAGCTGCTTCAAGTTTTGCTACAAGGTCTTCATACAAAAATCCAATGTATTTGCGAATTGTATCTTCGTCAGTAGTACCAGTAATTCCATTGTCTTTGAGATATTGAATCATAGCATCGTTCCAATCCAAACCCAAAGCAATGCCTTTGACAGGGTCATAGCTTTCGCTCGCAATTTCGATCCAAGGATCACTTGCGTTATATCGATCCTTACGCTTTTGATGTTCTTCTACGAGAGAGTTGTGGGTTTCACGAAGAACTTTCATCTCTTCTTCAAGAGTTGTCTTTTCTTGTTGTAATCGTTGTTTTTCCGCGTCCTGGCTGTCCAGACGGTTGCCAATTATCGTTAACTGCTCTTCAACTGTTGGACCTTTGGGTGTTTTTTTAAACCAAGTCATTATGTTCTCGGTGGAATGTAAAAGTCTAAACTATTAACTGTGACTTTCAGAATTCCTTTCCGCTCCGTTAGATAAATGTGTCCCTCTGGATTCTGTTTAAGCAGAATAAGAAGATTCTTAATGGGGTATGTATGTGCGAAATTTACAGGAGAACCATCTTCACTACGAACGTCATTTTTGGTGGCGAATTCACATGTGAACATGTCTCGATTTACTGCATCTTCCATCTTAAAGGTAACTCCATCAGGAGTTCCAACAAATTCAACATCTTCCGTTTTCATAGCAGATGCACCACGAACCATCAACAGAACTGCTTCAGCATTCATGTGTATACGATATTTGACAGGATCGTTCATTTGTTTTGGAGTAGCATCTTGAAGCGTTGCAGGATTTGCTGCCCGATAATCTAACTTTACACCCTTGCCCTTGAATGTTAATGCACGTGCAAATCCGGCTTTATCGTCAGTAATAACTTCAACCTCAACATTTTCACATCCCTTAGCAATGTCGTAGCGTGACAGTAATACATCTGTTCGATTCAATCCAATAGAACCGAAATCAAAATCAGGAACACCGTCTTGTTGGAAGATTACAATCGTACGAGCTTCATCAGCACCACGAACTTTATTGGGTTCGATAATGATGCGATCAATTTTAACGAGTGATGCCGTCTGAACGACATTGAGAATATATGCGAGGGATTGTGGCGAGAGCTTCAATTTGAACTCCTTATTATTGTTCAATCAATTATTGTCCGTTGTTTTCTCCTTAGTATCAACATCTAACAATACAATCAGATCCTCAACACTGGTGGGAGTATCCATTGGTGTTCCATCTTTCTGCAGCTCATACACTTGGGCTAGACCGGATTGATTTAACCAAACAGCAACGATATGTCGGTGACAAAAATCACCCACCTTTTCATAACACAGCATTGTTGCACCCTCTTTAAGGTTATCAATAACCGTTCGAGGAGTCAGATTGCGTTCTTTCAGCAAACGTCCAAACCATTCTGTATATCCGTATGCATCAATTTTTCCTTCTTTGTAGGCACGAAGTAGTTCCCAAGATGGGGCAAGTGTTAATGTTGCATCACCTTTATAAAAGAACGGAGCTTTTGCACTTATCGAAATTGCACCGGGACGTTTACCGGATCGAGCGTAGTAAGATGTATACAACGTTTTCATACGCGACGTCTTTTGTGCCTATGTTTCTGAATAGTTTGAACAGGAATTTCACCAGTCTCTACATACCGTTTAATACGAATAGCATCATCAGCTCTTTGATCATTATTGACCGTATTGAGTAGAATGATCATAATCTTTGTGGCGCCGGCTTGTGCCATCATTGCGACACAGTGGCCAGCATCTTTAATGTATCCTGTTTTCTGTAGTATAATGTCCCAAGTTCCGATACGAACGAGTCGGTTTGTAGATTTGAAATCAACCAGTTTTGGTTTGCGATGTTTCTTGTTGTACACAGAGAGTGCAAATGACGGAGAAGTACTAAAGTCACGAATCATCACATAATCACTTGCATGACGAAGTAGGATTGCCAAATCTGTAGCAGTAGATACGTTTTCTCTGTACAAACCAGTTGGATCGACGTAATGAGTATCATCCATTCCAAGCATTTGTGCTTTGGCGTTCATTGCTGCAACGAACGCCTCCAACCCACCAGGATAGGACCGACCGAGTGCATAGGCAGCACGATTGTTGGAGTTCATAAGAGCAAGGTGAAGTACTTCTGCTCGAGTTAGCTTCAATCCAACATAAAGGCAAGATCGCCCACAGTTTGCTTGCTTTCGTCCATGTTTAATTACAGTGGTTTCGACAACTTCTTCCTGCGTAATTGTGATTTCTTCGTCAAGAGAGAGGTTTGCATCTAGAATGACAACTGCACTCATTAGTTTTGTGATTGATGCAATGGAACGAATTTCAGTACTATTTTTATCGTAGAGTACTTCACCGGTATTGGCATCGAGTACGAGCGCGGCTTGGGCATGAAGTTTGAATGGAATCTTGGCTTGTCCCGTGTTAAACGGCCGTGACTTTTCGACTATAATAGGTTCAGTTACAACTTGTTCGTCTTGGATAATAGTAGATTCAAACGGCCGGGGCTCTTCGACTGTAATAGGTTCAGTTACAACCAGTTCGTCCTGAACGATATCAAATTCAGCACGACTTTGAGTGTTTACAAAAACACCCAACATCGCAATAATAATCAGTTCATACCATTTCATGATCATCCCCTTAGAATCCAAAAACATTTTCAACCATCAAATCATGTCGTGTTGGAGGTCGCTTTCCAATTGCCTTGAGAATATTTTGCAATGGATTATCAATCAACCGCTCAATGTGAGCATCCAAATCAACTTCAAACTCAGTCAAAAACCATTGTGGAACTACTTCAATATCTGTTGGTAACGCAATACTTTTAAATCTACCGTACGTTTGATTCAAATAGAAGACTTTAATCTTCATCCCCGACATGATCGGGGTACTTTGTCGATCATCGTATTGTTTCAGTAGCAAATTATAATGAATTGCAGCAGCAACATGACCAGGCAATCGTACACTATCACCAAATCGTTTGTATTGATCTTGATAGTCTTCAATCCCTTGAATGCCCTTAGGCAATCCAATCAACATGATATCTTTCTTTGAAGCTGATCGCAGCGCATCTTTGTATTCCACGATCAATTCTGCTACATTTTCCCAAGGTGTTCCTTTCAAGAACATCTCGATAAAATTGTTTAGTTTATCACCTACCGCCCGTGGCAGTGTGGTCTTCTTTGTATCAAGACCCATGACCTTCATACTATCCGATGGTTTACCCTCTTTGTCAACAACATGTAGTATGTATCGTTTTTTGTCAACAAAAATTCCTCTATCTGTTACGAGTTCTCGACCACATTTAACAAGATCATCAAAACCTGGATTGCACATGAACTGTTCTTGTACAAATGGTTTGTACGAGTTGTTGACTTCTAAGGCAACTCGATCAGCAATCTTAACTGCATCAGCAACTGTGGTAGCATGTGTCATAAAATATGTGCTATCAGTGTTATGTACTAAGATTCCATTGGCAAAAAACATATGTGTGTCATCAACTTCTATATCGTAGACATACTGTTGATATATCGGCAAGGTTTCAACACGTTGACATTTCACGAATGATAGGTTGTGCTTGAGTGCTGCTTGCTTCCCCCCTCCATAAGTAACAGGACGTATTTTTCGTGGCTGTATAAAACCAATTGTTTCGAGAAATAGTTTCTCATTTTTAATATGTAACCGTGATGAAAATGTTCCAGATAAAACTCCTCGGAAAGAGTTTTCGGTATTTTCAGTGCACCATGTCGAAGAAATACCACAAAACAGAAGTAGTCGGTGTATGTCTCTTATGTGTTGTTCATTTACACTTGTGATACCAATCCCACCTTGGTTGTTTGTCCATCCGTCAGCAGAAAAAAATCCACGTAGAAACAAAGCAATGTGTTGTGAGGTTTCCTTGAACATCCACGATGGAGTTGCTTTCTTATTGTCTGTATATAGATGCAGCCGAAGAAACTTTCGAAGCTGTGCTGAAGATATTTGCACATCGTGGCCATTTGGCTTGTTTGTCCAGGAAGAAATCCATCCAAGTCGACGTAGAGACTGTAAGAGGGTTGAACAAACAATATCAAGATCCTGTTTTCCGATCGACAGAAGTGTTCCACCTGTTGATTGAGTATCGACATGTCCATCGCCCATAACATATCCCATCAGAATGAAAAGTTCGTCAGGAATGTTTTGTTGAATGATTCCCTGATGTGGAATCATTGGCAAATAAAGCAACGATGAGTCTATATTCTGTGGGGTCACTTCTTTCAAGAAGTCATCGTCGTTCTTTCGCCGCTCCCGTGTGTTTTTATAGGCAATCAGAGAATGATCTTCCGTCACATCAACATATTGACGATTGGTAATCCATACACGATACATCTGTTTAGCGACCTGGTGTCGTACTACATATTTGATTGGACGGAACGTCGTCTCACGAGTTCGTGGATCATATGTTAAAGTCTGATGTTGTACTTCGGTACAATATTGTTTATCGCCTATCACGTCATTGATTTTAGTGAACAAGGTTTCAATTGTCTTGGGACCCTGGTCAGTTTCTATGATTGTGTCACCTGCAACTGAATCACCATAAATCACTGACTCACACATGAACTTTCCATTAAACTTTGGACCAAACAACGCTAATTCAGGAGGAACACCAGCATCTTGAGTATCTTTAATTGTTTCATATTGTGGAAAATCAACATTGTATTCACCATCAAGGAATTCGGCAACCTTGCGACACTGATGACGAAGAATCATTCGACCAGTTGCAGTTACACTCTCACCCATTCGTAAATCAAAGAACCGGAAATTAATGTTTGTTAAAGCACCGTAAGTGGAATTCAATTTAATCTTGTATACGTATTGTAAACGATCGTAATAATTTGCTGTTTCTTTATCACCTTTTGTAATAGCACCTCGCATCAACTTTTGATATTCTTTTCGTTGTTTATACCAATTTGCAAGAATAGCCGGAATAATCCCTTGTTGATTTTGATCAAATACTGTTCCATAGCCTGAAAGTGACCATTTTTTATCCCTCAACCATTGAGGCCACTCACTTGCTTCTTTCGTTATTGTTTCACCAGTTTCAAGGCGCAACGTAAGCATTGTAAATGATTTCTGAAATATTTCCGTCACGGCTGTAGCAAATTCATCAAATTGCCCTCGTAACGTTTCAGGAGAGATATTAATGGATTGAATTGCCGTTGGATACAGTGAGTTAATGTCGATAGATCCTGTGAATTCTTGCATTGAAACTTGTGGATAGAGAACTAAAGCACCGTCAATAGGACGATCTTCATCGGAAGAATTACCATTTGGAACAATTTGATGGAGCACATGATGGCAATAATTGATGATTGATTGTTCAACTAGTTTGAGCGTTCCTGACACGTGTTTAAACAATCCCGTTGAAATATGATACATCTGGTTGGCAAGTTCAACATAGCCGAGAGTTTGTTCAAAGCCGTGTAAGATTTCAGTATCTCGAATGTTGTATCGAACAAAGAATGGAAAGTTGTTTCTATATAGATCGTGCAGGTTGCCCTGGTATTCTAACTTGGGTAGATTAAGACCAACTTCTTGTTCAATTGATGATAGTTTATATGAAGCTTTTTCACCTGGTTCATATTTTTTATACAAATCCATGTAATCGGTACGAACCCGTCCAGCAAATTCAATTGTTGTACCAATGATTTTTGCAGATCCGTCTTTATTTCGAATTTTTCGCGAATATACAGGACGAAACCAAGGAAGTTTTTTTACTTCTGGAAAATCAAGACGAGTTAACGCTCTCTTACCTAAACGTTTTTCAACACGCCTTCCAACATACGGAGTGTCAAACATATCACTATTCCAACCACAAATTACATCGCTATCTTCAATTTCAGTAAGGAAGTTATCAAGCAATTCTGCTTCGGTTCGACACAATACAACCTTTATGTTATATTCATCGGGAATTGGAGCTTCTGGAACAGCAATATTCATTTCAGCAATTAAACGTTCTTCTGTCCAGCCATCTTCAGGAGGAATAGCAAAAACAACCAATTGTTTTGACCACTCGTGAAATAGTGAAACGGAATTGATTTCTGCGTACGGATTGTCAATTGACGAGAATCCAATTGCTGGATCGTAATTTACCTCAATATCGAAGAATGTGATATGAAGTTTCGGAGCTGGTTTTCCAAAGTAAACTTGAGATAAAATACGAAAATGTGGCTCAATGTCTATCTCATATAAGGTAAAGCCTTCAGCTTTGCACCGATCCTTTTTAGATACAAAATCTCTCTCACTGGTACAAATAATTGGTGTAACAGAATCACCGTAAATTGTCTTATGTTTTCCGTCAGGATCATCAACATAAAACATATACGGAGCCGAGTAGGGTATTGCCTGACGCCCATGCTCATCACGCTCCCAGACGATGACATCATCATTAATTGTTGTAGCTGAAATATAACTCATGTAGTGCTCCTAGAATAGTATGATTATAGCAGAGTCTTCAATAAACAGCAACATTGTACCCCTCTCGAATAAATAGTCATGCACAGTCTAACTGCGAATCTATTCAAGGAGAAACCCTATGTCAAACTCTGTTCCACTTCCTGGTGAAGCGGACAAGGAAATTGGTGCTGGTTTTGCACCATTAACTGTTACTGCTCAAGACATTCCAAATCTGACAGTAAAGATCCGAGCTGGATCTTTTTGGAATGCTGATGATGCTGTTGTTCAATATCCAGGCGGTAATTCTCCGTCAGTTCCACCACCTAGCTCACTTTTTCGCTGGACAGTTGTATCATTATCGAGCGCCGGTTCTGTAGTCTTTACACACGGTACTGCATCAGCCGCTCCATCGATCCCAGCTGTGGCAGCAGGGTTGCTACCATTAGCAGCTATCTACATGGGTTCTACGACGACGCAAATTACAAGTGTACTGATTCAGGATGTTCGTCCATTGTACGATGTAGTTGATACTGTTCCTAATTTAGCAGCTGAGCTTGCTGATCGTCCAACCTTCGCAGATGTTGCAAATGATTTGGCACTGAAAGCTGATATTGATGGTACACCAAGTTCAGTTTTCTATTTGAATAAGGGTGCTGTTACACCAGCCAATGCAAATTTACTGGTTGATCGTTCTGCTTTGCCTGATGTTTCAATTCGTTGGAATGAAGGAACAATGACATGGCAATTCACAAACAATGGTGTTACATTTGTTGATATTGCTTCAGTTTCTGGCACATTCATGGATCTCGTTGCATCGCCAACCGTTGGCCATGTTCTAACGGTAGATGCTCTTGGCCAAGCAATTGATAGCGGTACTTTGCTTTCAGCTCTGGCAACTACGTCGAGTGTTACCTCAAGTTTGGCATTGAAAGCTGATAAGGTTATTGCTGCAGTTAATGGCGATCTTGCAAGCTTGAATGCATCTGGTAATTTGGTTGATAGTGGTATTCTTGCATCATCCCTCACAGGACTTGCTCATTTAGCAGGTGTAGAAACATTCACAGGTGCAAAGACATTCACAAGCAATGTTACAGTTGCTACTGGTCCAGTTGCTAATCCATCGTTAATTGCTGGTGTATTTGGTGGTACAGACATGGGTATTGAAGTTACTCGTGCTGCACTTCCAGCAAATCCAGCCATCGTCAAGTGGGATGAAGCATCTGGTACATGGCAAGTTGGTATCGTTGGTGTTTCCGTAGATACAATTCTTACAAATGTTGTGTTGTCTGATTATGTCAAGGCAGATGGTACAGTTCCAATGACTGGTGCACTACAGCTTGCTGCAGGTACAGCTGCTGCACCATCACTAACATTTAGTGGTGCAACAAACAAAGGCATGTATGACAGTGGGTTGAACGAGTTGAGTTTTGCAACGAATGGTACATCAGCTGTTGTTGTAGATGATACGCTCGCAACATTCAGCCGTATCCCTGTTCTACCACAACATTTGGTTGGATCACTACCAACTGGTGTACCTGGCGGCATGATTTATGTAACAGACGCAACACCAGATCCAGCTATGTGTTTTTACAACGGAACAGACTGGATCGATGTTGTTACAGGTGTGGCAGTAGTTTAATCGTAGCACGATTTTGTTCGGATGAAAAAAGAGCCACCAATTGGTGGCTCTTTTTACGCTGCTAGTTTCTCTTCGTAGTCTAAATCAGCTGCAGGAAGTCTACCTTCAACGAGAGTTTCGTAGAGAATTTCAAAGTGTCGATTTTCTTCTTGTAACGATGCATAATTGTGTTTGAACATCGTATTAGCCAACTTTTTAATTTGCTTTTTTTCGATACCTGTACCACTTGAAGCATCTCCGATCGTCTCCTTGATCGCCTCGCGTGAGTCTTCAATTTGTTTCATGTATTCGGTAATCGTAACGAGCATTGTCTTGAATTTCCGACGTTCGTCAGTATCATTAACAACGTTTGTTACACTTTGATCTTGCGATGGTTTTGGTTGTTTCTTTTTGCTCTTGACCATATTGTTCTCCTTGTAATTGACCTTTTATTCCCAACCAATTGTCCGGTAGGGTGGAATAATAATCAACAGATACTGTTGTAATCGTTTGACTTTCCTCGATCTTTTTGTTGAGAATTTTTAAAATTGGTAACCAGTGTCGTACCTTTGTAACGTAGATACTTTTTGGTGCATTTGGTCGGTTCATGGCATTTCCAATACCCATGTTATATGCCGCAACTGTCCGAGCCCACTGATGTTTAACCATATCAAAATACATCGTATACAACATAATACCCATACGAACATTCAACTTATGATCAGTGAGAAGCAGTTGCATGATCTCCTTATCTTTCACAGATTTCAATACACGTTCTCCAAAATACTGAACACGCAAGTTATCATTATCTCGAAACAGCACTCTAGCTGTTGGGATAGTTAATTGCATCCAACCATATGAACGACGATTTGGATGTGCACGTGGCAGTCCAATTGAACCACCTGTTCCTGCTTGCGTTTCAACCATCATAATTGCCTGCAGTGTTAACAAGTGTTCTTGTGCATTCATTTCTGTTACTACTTCCCGAAGCAATTTCAGGTTTTGAACTGCAATGTTGGTAAATGTGAAGGACTTGTTACTATTAATAACAATTGCTCCTTCGGCACTTGTCTGAGCTGCGCAGAATGACGCAGAGAAAAGTGAAACTAAAAACCAAAGCATTGCAGCGAGGCATGTTAATAATGTCTTCATTGCGTTCCTCCTTTTCAGAGTGAATGAGAGCCCCACAGCATATTAAAAAAGCTGTTTGCATCTTACCTTACGTTTTCGCTATTGAGCAACTAGTAAGTCGATATTACTTTGATTTTTGTGTAGAAAACCACGTTTGATAATTTCCAGGGAAGTCTTTTGGATTGTAAAGATAAGGACGATCGGCCGCCAAGTGGAACCGAACTTGAAATAAATCCCCTGCAAAAATGGGTGTTGTGATGTTGATAAAATGTGGATCGGCGGGAAACAACACCAGTGTTCCCCGTTGTGGGTTGAATCCAAAGTTGTGTTGCGGAAACTCTAATTTACCTCCGTATACGTCATAGTCTCTTTCAAATGGGATCTTGTCTTGAAAATCACTTAAAAATACCACCCCAGTTACATCACGACTAAGAGTACGAAGCCATTTTCCTCGTAAGAACTTGCTATTACCGCAAAGAAAATCCCCTTTACATCCTTGAGGAAACCATTCAAACTCCATTGATTCAGTTCCCTTGTAAATGATGTTATAGTATTGCATAACTTCTGGTAGTAATAGTAGCAATCGTTCATAGATCATTGCTTCAGCCCGCTCTGAAGATTTGGTTGTCTTAATTTCAAGGCCATCTTTGTCAGCGTCGGGAACGTTAAAATCCATGTAATCCACAATCACATCACAGTGGTGAGGCGATAAGAATTCGTCTATTACGAAAAATGGTGATTTATTAGTCATCTTTGAGATTGCGTACAACTACTGTACGCATGTGTGTTAATAGCTCAGCAATTGTCATATCTGATTCAGCAAGAATTTCAATTGCTTCGATAATTTTTGCATTGGCAATTTTAACACTAACATCTTCAGGAACAGATGGTGCAACCGGGGGTTCACTACCATCCTTTGCAACATCAATTACAAAGTTACCTGCTTTTAGAACGTTTTGTCCAACAAGAACTGGAGTGTCCATATTGGAACGATCGTTGAGATTGAATACAACACCTTGTATCTGAACACCATCGACTTCAATATCAACTTTAATTGTTGGGCGTTCATTTGCACCACCATCAGCAGAATGAACTTCCTGATGTCCAGCCAAATCCATTGTAAATCGTCGACCACCCAGTGCTTTAGACGTAAAAGTAATCTGATTACCATTTACTTCCGTAGAATCAGCATGGAGTGAAGAAGTAGTTGCTCCACTATCAACTTTCGCATCGACTTCTACACCATCGGCAAAGTTGGTAAATTTAACCTTAGTCGTATCACCAAGAACGTGCTGATTGTCCATCATAAGCCCCTATCTTTTGCTGTAATACGTATTTATGCGGTCAATCAACGGTCGAATCCATGTTTCTACTTGAGCTTTGAAAACAAGCGGTACAATTCCCTTTTCAACAGACATAACAATGACAACGTTATCGATTTGGATATTATATACCTCGTCAAACATCAGTGCATATGCTGTAGTTTGGAGATAGTAATCCTCAATCATTTGTTTGTACTTGTCGTTTGTAGAAGTCTTAAAGTCAACAACAGATAATACCCCATCCCACTCAGCGATACAATCAGCGCGTCCTGCTACCTTGAGAATATTGCTATAAAGGGGAATTTCTTGAGCATAGATGTTGTTAACCTTCTTTAGAAGCAATTTCAAAGAATGAAATTCGGCGGCAGTTTCTTTGGGTTGATTTTCTGTTGGATTTGGATGATTATTCAGATACTTCTCAGCCATGAAATGAACAGCTGTACCACGATCCGCTGCTCGTTGCATTTCCTTGTTTGCTGCAACTTCACCCAGAGAAGTACGCCATTCCTGAAGCCAGGGCTTCTCCTTATGACCAAGTAGCGTTGTGATCGAGGGATACACGGCACCTTGTGGTGTTGTATAATATCGACCCTTGGGTGTATCTTGAACGGAAATTGCTTTATGGGAAATCGTATCGTTGTGTACGAACATATTATCCTGGTTGTCCGGGCGTTTGAGCACCAGCACTACCAGGAGTTGTTGTACCTGTAGTTGGAGTGTTTGGTTTCACCATTTGGCCCTGTTGTTCTTTTTCAGCCGCTGCGCGCTCTCGTTCAATCTGAGGCATCAGTGCCTGTTTTTGTTTCTGTAGGCCCATTTTCTTCATATTAATAGGTTGAGTCAACCGTTGTAGTTGATTATCCAACGTTGCCATCATGGTGTCCAACTGTGCAACTTTTGATGCAGCATCCTCGTCCAAGGCTTGCTGAATGAATTCTTTAAATGAAAGAGACATTATTTGATCCTTTTCAGAATGAAATTGGCAAGATGAGAAGCAGGAATTCTACCACGAACACCAACAGCACGCCTGCCGATTTCCTCTTCTTCCTCTTTGGAACCTAACTCGGGTTCCTGAGGGATTGCATTTTGGTCACCAGCAGTTTCTCGTTTCCATTGTGCAAGTTTAGCAAGTTGTTTGGATTCTTTCTTTTCTTCTTGCTTCTTCTTGTAATATTCTTCCATATCCATATTTTCTTCTTCTTGCTTAACACGTGCAACAGACCCACGTTCACCAGCTTGAAACCCCTTAGTTTCAGCTTCCTTTTGACGTGCAACAGCTTCAGCCTTGCGAGCATCAGCATCAGCACGCATCATATCAATAACTTGTGTCAGTAATGATGTGACTTCGGTCTCACCACCTGCAGCGGGTGTTTCCATACCTGCATCAGCACCCATATCAACAGGAGGTTGTTCTCCTGGTGGAGCATTTGGATCCACTCCAGGTTGACCTTGATCGGCAACAGCTTGACTTTCTTCAGCGTCTTCTTCAACATCTGGCCAAGCAACATCAAGAATACTGAAACGATCACGAAGACGGAAGAGAACTTCAGCTACTTCTGGTGTGCGATCTTCATGTTCTTCTTCGGCAGCCAAGTATGCACCAAGAGCATTTTCGAATTCATCGGCTTGATCGGCCTGAACAGTAACTCGAACGATATTACCTTTGTCATCTTCTAGACCAAAGGTAGTAGCATTTTGACGATCAATTTTGTCTTTCTTTTCGAGAGATTTTAGCTTTGCAATTACTTCGGTTTGATCGAACTTCGGGTGGCCCATTGTTGGATCTTGATGTTCGCGCTGCTCAACTTCACTTAAACGTGTGAACGCTTCTTGGAGACCAATACCAGCCTTTTTCTTTGGTTTGCGAGTTTTCTTTATAGCACTTTTACTTGCCATGGAAAATAATGGCATTGAGTAACCAGCTATTGCGCCCGCACCTACAGAGCCACCTGCGGCATCCTCATTGAGTTTCTTGAGCAATTCCATACGCGCTTTCCTTTTAAATGCTTGGTTCATTATTTATGACCAGCACAGTGAAAAAGCCGTTTACTCAATGGTCTCTAGGTTATCAATGACAAAAGTGCGGTATTTCAACTCTACGTCGGGAGTTTGACTGGTATGTTCAAGCCATGTTTCGAAATTAAACATGCCAGCCAAGTAAGCCTCGCGATATTTCATGAAGTCCATCCACAGATTTTGCAACTGAATCTGTTCTTGACCAGTATAATCGGTGACGTCAAAAGCCTTGATATTCTGTACAGCTGGAACTGCAAAGGGAATGATAGTTCTTTTGGTAACTTCACCCTTGCCGATGCTTGTGTATCGAATGTCGCAAATTGCTGCTTCTGCAATCTTAGAGATCTTGGTCGCCATCATTACTCTCCGGTGCATCATTTGCTACTTCTGGCAAAAATGCAGCTGCAGCTTTCATAGCAGCATCACGATCTGCTGTGATCGTTGTGTAAAGTTCACGCTGAAGATCACGGAGTGCTGCACGAAGCATCAAGAGGTCTGATTGTGCATCAACTTCTTTCTGACGCCACTCGTCGAACATTCCGACGAGTTGTTGAACGGTTGGGCTCATCTTTTCAACGGCGTAAGATTGGTCGTTGATATTGAGGGTTACTGTTGTTTGGATCTTTGGCATTATTGTTCTCCTTATGTGTCCATTATGTCCAGTATAGATCTCTTACTCTTTTCTGGCAAGCCTTTAATTGTAGATTTTCTTTCAATTGATCGCTGTAAATTACGATCGTCATCGTCTTCATTATCAGGATTGAGAATTCGGAGATATTTATTGTCCCATTTCATTGGAACAGTTTTGCCTACAGCATCACTGCTACGTGATTTTAAACACGTAAACATCATCACACCTTCCGCTTTCATACTTCCTGTCATAACAATGGCCCATTGCCAGTCTACTGTATTTACTTTACTTAATCCACCGGCAGTGTGGCCTTGATTTAGTTCTTCAGCTTCAATTGCACCTCTATTTAGTTGTGAAGCCGTCGCGATAAAAGCATTGTATTCTTTACCTAAATCATCAAGCTGTTCTGCGGCATATTTGTCTTTAACCCAAATATTATCGTAAGACATTTTTTGATTTGTCCCCATTTTATCGAGATAATCAAGAATGATACTATCGGGTCTACGACCATACTTTAGTTCGTATTCTTTCAAATAAGCTCGTAATTGATTTGCATTTGTGTCACTTGGCAAATATTTGATAACTAATCTACCAAGACCTTTTGAAGCACTATTAACCTGATACGCAATCTGCTGATATTCTCTTTCAACAAGTACAGAAGGAATGCCTGAGAACATAATGTCAAATCGCTGGGCAACAAGTTGCTCAGGAAGTTCAAGTGAAATGTACACGACATGTTTACCTTGATGTACAAAGTTATATGCAAGATTGGCCAATGTGATAGATTTACCAACACCAGAGTTTGCACAAAACATGATTACTTCACCGCGAGCCAACCCACCATTCATAAGATTATCAAGTGGACTAAAACCCATTGGTGTTCTTAATGGTTGTCGAACGAGTTCTTCCAGTCGTGACAGAGGATCATCAAAATAATCTAAACCAAGATCGTGATTAAGAGAAATGAGAATAGCTTCTTTCATTCCTTCTAAAATTTCATTGTACCGACCTTCTTTTGCTAATTCTGGAGCAGCATATACATTTCGCATTACGGCTCTTTGACGACAAAATGCTTCAATTTCATTTGTCGTGTATTTCACTTGATCAGATGTGATAACTCGTTTTTGAAGATTGAGTTTTGTTTCGGCGTAAATTTGTTCGAGCGATGGAAGGGAATGATATTGATCATAGTACATGTTAACGAACTCGAGACTCTTGCGGTACTCGGGATCGAAATAATCTGGTTTGAGAATTGACTGACACACAGTATATGTATCAGGTGAAGAAAGCAAATACTCAAGCAATAATTGTTGCTTGTCTGCCTGATCTTTCATTGGCAACTCCTTGTTCTTATTGTGTTGATGATTATAGGAGTAAACGAATAATTAGGCAACAACGATTACTGGTGGGTAAATGGACCTGATTGCTGAAGGATTGGAATACATATTACCCAGATGATAATACGTTGCTGGATTTTGAGAATCGATTTGAGATATATCAATTACTTGATCTGGAATTCGATCGACAGGACCAAATGGAGAATTTCCAAGGAGAATAAAGTTTTCATTAATGTTCGGACTGAACCCGGTAAAATATACCGGCGATCCATCACTAATTAATCCGTTTGAGAAATATGCAGGACCAGGTATGTTTGTCAGAATATTAAAACTACGAACAGCATAATTTCGTCCACCAATATGAACAATATCAGCACCGACCCATGGAGAATTAACGGATGGAGCAGCGTCAATACCAACATATGACACAATTGTATCAGGCACATTGCCTTTATAAACAACTGTGACAGAAATCAATGCAGCAAAACTTGCTGTTGCAATTGTAATTTCTCCGACATTGGTTAATAATTTATCAGGAACAACAGTTGTATTAATAACCTGAGGATTGACAAGGTTTTGTGAAGCAGTACCAATACACTGTGCAATACCACTCTCCGAACGAGTAAAAAATACATTGACGGTATTCAAATCAACCATAACAACTGTAAATTGATCTGGTGCTAATTCTACTTGAACAAACTCTCCGTTAGTATTCAGTTGGCGATTAACGAGAATTTGAACAACTGGTAATGAACCAAGATTGTGAGTAATCGTCCATTCAATATTAGCAATTGTTTGTGGATGATTGAAAAGAATATTGCGAGGAAACCAATCTTGCAATCCAGGTACTTCCAATGGAAATGCTGGCGTGCTATTAATTTCTCGTACGTTCTTTACGGGGAAGAGTTTACCAGGACAATTTTCAGTAATGATGCATCGTTGAACAACATCAAAGCTGTATTGATTGAGTGGCACACGTGTGCGCCGTGTGCAAGTATCACATTGATAAACCACATCCCCACGGGTTGATTTCACTTAGGTATCCCTGTAGGAATTACCAAACCAGATACAGAACTGAGATATTCTTTTTCAAGAGCATCTGGCAAATCTGTTGATCGAGCCATAATGGCAGTTTTTGAAAGAAGCATAGACTTTTCTGTTCCACCTAGAGAAAAGATAAATGGTGCCAATGTTAATTTGAATCCTTGTCGGCCTTCCCGGCCTTGGACAGGAACGGGCGCAATTTCACGTACATCTTCTAGTAAAAATTCTGCATCATTACCATGATTATCCATATTGATTTTTGCAATGATTTCTTGACCATTAACCATTTTGAAAATACAGACTTGTGTCATACAATTATCCTTTATTGTTATGTATTTAATAGTTTACTATATGTTGGGCAACTCTCAACTCTTACAGCATAATAATACGGAATGCCATAAAAAATGATCTCACTATCAGACATAATTCCTTCGATTAAATTTTCTCGAATATAGGTGTATTTAACAAGATCAGTCACAATCTCAACGGCTTTTGTTCCATCAAGACTTTCAAATAATGTGTTCAAAACTTGTTGATATTCAGTTGTTGAATTTTGAACTTCACGACTATATAAAAACTTATACCCATCTATTGGGAAAATATAACACGGGTTACTACCTTCTACCATTGGTGGATTGCCATAGGCAAAAATAGCCCGCTGTCGAAGGTTTGTATTGAATGCTTTTGAGAATGCCTCCGCCACACAATCTGTTCGTTTTTGATGACGAACTTTGACTTTCTGTAACAAATCAGCACGTAGTGGAAGTTGTTTCAGAACGGGAATACCAGCCGTTTCACGAAGGAATTGTGAACATTCACGAATAATAACCCTTGCAGTGCTTCTTACTTCTTCATCACATCCCAAGATATCTTCAATACGCATAAACCCCCCTCTTTAGAGAGGGTATTTATGGATTTAAACCTGTTACTTTTTTGCTTCTTCTTCTTGCTGATTAAGAGCCTGAACTACCTCATCAATGAATTCATTACACTTGCCAATATTCACTTGTTGAACAGCACGAGGACTTAACATTACTTCGTGGAGTCGGTAAGCAAATTCGCTTTGCCATTGATATAGCTGATTGGCAATTCCCTTGTTACTACGAAATGGTCGTTCCATCTTAGAAGTAGCAGTATTAAATGTTGCTACCAGATATCGAACAACTTGTGGAATATCCTTCTCTTTTGCTTCTTTGGTTTCTGCCATTATTAGAATTCCCAAGAAGTTGATCAAAAGCACCCTTGAAAGAATGCACCCTGTTACGTATTAAACATTACTTATGTTAATCGCTTAGGTCAACTGTTGTAAACCCAACCACGATGAACTATCATATCGAACGATATGATTTCTGCACATAAAATTAAACCTAGATAAGCAGATTGTAAATAAGACAAACCTATGAAAGAACGATACGCTCATGCCCACATGCGAGCGGCCTTAGAGTATGCAAAGTTATTATATTATAAGGACAACCAAGTGGGGTGTTTGATTGTCAAAAACGATCAAATCATTTCTATCGGCTTCAGTGGTAGTAGAGACGTATATTACATTGAAGACCATCCTAAGAGTTTTGCAGGACTAAAATTTCTCGAACGCTGTAACTTATCAATTTATCGTATGGCGATCGAATATGACACAACTAATAACAACAATAAGGAGCATACTACATGTCGACTTCTCTTCATGAGGATTCTGCACAGCATAAAGGTATTTTTCTACCCGATCATCAACTTCTTTCACAACCGGAAGAAAATCTAAGCGAACAAGACCTACTTTTTTTACTTAAACATCGACTAACCCGTGAACATCCGACGGTTTTTGAAGATGCTTTTGCTGAAGAAGTTTGGGCTAGTACGTACAAAGATCATAATGACGAAGATGTCAGTGATACTGTGTTCCGAGTTGCAGCCGCCGCTGGTGCAATGGAACAAACGGCAGAACTTCGTTTAGAGTGGACAGAAAAATTTTACATGTTGTTAACAAAATTTCATGGCACATGTGGTGGAAGAATTTATGCAAATGCAGGGACGGAGTGGGGTGGTACCACACTTATGAACTGTTACGTTGGTCCAAGAGTTAAGACTGATCCCGATAGTTTGGATGGTATTTTTGAACATGTTCGGTCACAAGCCCACACATTAAAATCAGAAGGCGGTTGGGGTGAGAATTTTTCATATCTGCGTCCTCGCGGTGCGTTCATTGGTGGTATAGGAGTTGAAACACCAGGTTCTGTAAAGTACATGGAAATTTTTGATAAGGTATCAGATGTTATTACCGCAGGATCTGGTCGTAAGAGTGATAATAAAAAAGCGAAAGGTAAAATTCGCAAAGGCGCAATGATGGGAGTCTTGGATTGCCTCGGTGGAAACACACCTATCAACACTCTTCTTGGAAAAATACCAATCAAGGACCTTGTAGGTCAAACGCCGTACCTGTATTGTGCAGATGAACAGGGAAAGGTTTTTGTGCGTCAAGCATTACTGGTATGGTCAAAGGGAGTAAGAAAAACCGTCAAGATTGTGTTTGATAATGACGACTTCATCGAATGTACTCCTGAACATGAGTTTATGTTGAGTGGGGGAGCATTCAAAAAAGCCAAAGATTTACAACCAAGTGATAGTTTGGCAGCTTTGAATAAACGACTTGTGAATGATTATCTGTCGTTGAGTGTCACAGGCAGTCGTAAACTCATCGCCGAGCATAATGCGGTATTCGAGATGAAGTATGGCTACTATCCGTCTATACTAACTGGGTCGCGTACTCCGGAAAGCACTGTTGCACATCATGAAGACCATGTAAAGTGGAACAATCATCCCAACAACATTCAACAAATGACGTTACGTGAACACGGTATTCATCATTCTACCGACTTGTGTGAACTACAACGCATGCGGGCAGAACGTATGAAAGGGAAAACGTGGAATGAGTTTTACGGAGAAGAGCAAGCACAGGAAATCAGAACGAAATATATAGCGAAGCGCAAGGGATCGACGCCGTGGAACAAAGGCATGAAATTCGCAGTTGATCAAACAAATCACAAGGTTGTTCGTGTTGAAGAAGGCATAGAACAAGAAGTTTTTGACATTTCAATGCCGGATTATCACAACTTTGTGGCGAATGGTGTATTTGTTCACAACTGTTGGCATCCAGATATTATGGAATTTATCACAGCAAAACAACATCCTGGTCGTTTGACAAAATTTAATGTTAGTGTTAATTGTACAGATGATTTTATGCAACGTGTTGTTGGTATTCTTAAAATTGATAACATGCTTGCTGAAGAAATGAATTTTGATCAACCTAATGATGAACGAGTTCAATCACTTCAAGCAGAACGTGCGCACCTTGATAAATGGCAATTGGTGTTTCCTGATACAACATTTTCGAAGTACAAATCTGAGTGGCAAGGTGATTTGAATCAATGGCGCACGAAGGGATACCCAGAAATTGTTTACAGTACAATTTCTACATTACAGTTGTGGGATTTGATTATGCAAAGCACATATAATCGTGCTGAACCAGGTGTTTTATTTCTCGACCGTGCAAATCAGTTTTTACCACTAAATTATGCAGAGACGGTATATGCAACAAATCCATGTGGTGAACAAACATTGGCACCAGGTGGTGTTTGTAATCTCGGGTCGTTAAATCTCACACAGTTTATTAATAATGATCGCTCGGGGTTTGATCTAGAAAAATTGACACAGTATACACAATACATGGTTCGATTTCTTGATAATATAAATGATTTGACGAAAGCTCCCCTTCCTCAATATGAGTGGAGTATCAAAAATAAACGACGCATTGGTGTTGGTATTCTTGGTTGGGGTTCTGCCTTGTATATGTTGAAGACAAAATTTGCAAGTAAGCAGGCTGATCGTCTTCGTGATGAAGTAATGCAAACAATTGCTCAAACTGCTTATATGTATTCGATCGATCTTGCTGAAGAAAAAGGCATGTTCTCCGTATGTGATCCAGAAAAACATCTGCAGGGTATTTTTATTCGTAGTCTTGATCTTCCTGCAGAATATTATGCAAAATTAAAGCAAACAGGAATTCGTAATAGTTCGTTGTTATCAATTCAACCAACAGGTAATACATCAATTTTTGCAAACGTTGTATCAGGTGGTCTCGAACCAGTATTTCTTCATGAATATGTTCGTACAGTAATCGTTGGTACCATGCCAACTAATATTGCAGATGTAACACCGAAATGGTTTGAAGGTGCGTGGCACGAAACGGCAATGTTCAAGTTTACAAAGGAAGGTGACGAAGAAATTCTTAGAGGGCTTGGACCTGATGGTGTCGTTTATAAAATTGACAAGAATCGTGGTCTAACAAAGGAAGTTCTTTGTGAAGATTACGGGGTTCGTGTGATGAAACGTGCGGGGTTATGGAACTCAAATGCAGCATGGGCAGCCACAGCATTGAGTCTCAACGTAAAGGATCATGTTAGCGATCTGAAAGGATTTGCGCGGTGGGTTGATAGTGCTATGAGTAAGTGCGTTGCTGAGGGAACCTTACTTGTTACAAATAGAGGCATTGAACCAATAGAAGCACTGGGAGTGTGTCAAAATCAAGAAGGCTTTGGAGTTGCTGCTGATGATGTTTTTGTTTTAGACGAGAATGGAGTTCAACGTCGAGTAACACGTCACTACTATGGTGGAGAGAAACCTTGCAAAACTGTTCGTTTTGACAATGGCTTCGAGCTCACAGCCACGCACACTCATAAACTGAAGACACAAGATGGATGGAAAGCATTTGATGAACTTGAAGAAGGGGATAAGGTCTTTTATCGAATGGATACACTCCAAACTGGACGACAATATTGCGATGCTCCACAGCCCGTGTTTGCTGCAAACGCAAAACACACGACATTTCCAAAGACAGTTGATGAAGATTTTGGAATGTTGTTAGGAATGTGGATTGCTGATGGAAGTAGTACAGATCATTCAATAAGTATTTGTGAGAAAAATGATGTCGTAGAAGCATTGTGTACCGATCTTATGCACAAGTTGTTTGTGACACATAAACAACAACTCGACGATCGTTGGGGAGTTCGAAGCCACTATGTTCATTCATCATCGATTGCACGTTGGTTCAAACAACACTTTGGTCATGGTGCAGCGGGTAAACGCATACCAGACTGGTTTTTGCGTTCTCCACCAGCAGTCTGGAAATCGTTTTTGGAGGGTTTGACGCTCGATGGTTATATTAAAAAGGATGATTATTCTTCCGTGCTGGTTGTGTATGATGGATATTCCCAGGATGTAGCAACAAAGGTTTCCTATATGTTGTCAGCAATGGGTGTGCAGTATTCGATAATGGAAAGAAATGCCGGAGATGGACATAAAACATTTGGTGTTGTTGCGTGGCTGGAAGACAATGATACATTAGTTCCTGTTGAACCACATAAACGAAAGTATGGAGTCAGAGGAAAAACACAAAACCAAACACATGTTTCAGAGCATTTGTTTGAACATCTGATTTCTCAACAACCTAACAATGTTTATGGTGCAACAATGCGAGCGCGCCTGCACAAGTGTCAAAAACGTGGTAATTTTGTTCGTATGTCGTTTCTTGATAAGTTGGGAGTGAACTATGACAACAACCTCACGTGTGTTGTGGTAACTAACATCGATGATGTGGGCAGTCGAAAAGTGTATGATATTGAAGTGGAAGAAACACATAGTTACCTAATCAATGGTATTGTCTCTCATAATACGGTAAATGTTCCGAATGAATATCCGTTTGAAGATTTTAAATCAATCTACATTGATTCTTATACATCCGGATATGTAAAGGGAGTTACAACGTATCGTGCAGGAACAATGACAACCGTTCTTGCAGCAAAGGATGAAAAGACGGCAACTGATGCAGATGAAGAAATTGTTCTTGAGGATGTTAAATTACCTGATTCAGCTCCCGCAACAATGAAAACTTTGAAGGCGGAAGGTCGAAAATGGTACTTGACCGTTCTTTGGTGGGATGATCAAAAGTCGCGCCCCTTTGGTTTTTTTGTTCACACAAATAGCTATGAAAAGACCGTTACGTCAGCTGATGCTGTTGAAGTGTTAACAACGTTAGCACGAAGCAAAAAAATTCCAATGAAACATATCAACGAAACACTTGAGAAGATTGCAAGTGATAATAATACGACGAAAGTTGCACGTATGATCAGTTTGAATCTTCGACATGGTGTCTTGATTAAAAATATTGTTGCTGCACTCGATCGTGTTCAAGATGTGTTTGTAGGTACTTTTTTGTTTCAGATCAAAAAGTACCTATCTACATTCATTCGTGATGGTGAAAAAGCTGAGGGTATTGTGTGTAGTGACTGTCAATCTCCGCACGTAGTTTTTAGTGAAGGTTGCCACAAATGCACAAATTGCGGATCTAGTAAATGTGGTTGATCCTTTTTGAAAACAGGGTAATATAAATACAACTATGAAGATCAATGATATACTACAAGAAAAGAACAGTGGAATTGCTCATGCCAAAGCTTATGCCAAGGGCTGCGAAGCGGGTGATGCCTTCATGAATTCTTACGGTCAGCATAAGGGCAAAGTAATGCCTACGTGCGAATACGAAGAGAATTCTGAAGAACATCGAGCCTGGCATACCGGTTTTAAGAACACTGTACACACGTCTGAGTGGTTCGATGGAGATTGAAATGAAACTAGATGAGGTTATTGTGGAAGAACAGAAAATAGAAGGACTTTTTGTTGATTTGGATGGCGTTCTTGTTGATTTTGTAGCACTTGCGCAACAGTGGGTGCCACAATGGCAAGATGATAGTGTTCCAAATCGCAACAAGAAGTTGGATCGTGAATTGTGGGGCAGAGTGAGTGGGCGCGCGAAGCGGGGGGAACCATTTTGGGGTTCGATGAACCCAATGAATGATGCTCATGAACTTTGGACATATATTAGTAAGTACAATCCACAAATTCTTTCCGCTAAAGGAGTTGTTGGTAATCCTGATCCAGAGAAACGAGAGTGGGTTAAAAAGTTTCTTGGTCCTAATGTGGTGGTAAATCTTGTGACCAAAGCTATGGATAAAGCGCAATTTGCTGCTCCTGGTCGTATCCTGATCGACGATAAAATGAAAGCAATTCAACCGTGGCGTGATGCGGGTGGAATTGGTATTCTTCATACCAGTGCGGCAAGCACAATTAAACAACTGAAGGATTTGGGACTATGAAGTTGCAGCATCTTCGAGAGAGTTATTTGGCTTATGTAGTTCCCGATCAAGCTCGCAATGATCTTGCTCGGGAGTTTCAACCAAAGTATCCAGAATTTGTTGGTCATCATATCACTCAGCAGTTTGGTGTTCCCCTCAACACTCAAAATCCTGGTAATAGCGCTCAAATTACCGTAATTGGACATGCTGAAGAAGACGGTCTAGAAGCGCTTGTAGTGACCGTTAATGGTGCCAAACGTCGCGAAGATGGGAGACTGTATCATATCACTTGGTCTTTAGATAGGAGCAAGGGAAAGAAGCCAGTAATGTCAAATGATCTCGTTCAACGAGGATATACACCTGTTGAGCCGTACACGTTTAATGCACCACTTAAGTTGTTCTCTTAGTATTCATCATCAAATCGACCCTTGCCATTTCGTTTGATGAATGTGCCGTAGTTGTTGTCATCTTCTTGCTGAGCAATATATTCCGCCCACTGTTCAAGAGTAGCAAAGTGTTGATTTTCAGTTGGATCGAAAACTGTTCCATTCTCTCCAATATCGATACCATATAACTCAATAAGTTCTTCCGGAGATAAACGACGAATGTCGTTTATCACACTCGATTGAGTGTCCGAGTCATGCTTGTTCATTTATTGCTCCTGCATGTTCATGTTGAAAAGCCAAAACTTCCTTTAATGTCGCTATCTGATGATTTGGGCATGTTTTCAGTCAAAGTACGGAGACGTTTAACTGCTTCATTGAAATCAACTTCAAATACTTCAACAGATACAATCAATTCTTTTAAATGAGCAATAGAGAAGTTCTTTGTACTATCAACCCATTTATCGAGTTCGTCGACATTAGCTACATCTGCTAACCGTTGGTTCTTTGTTATAAAATAAAGACGCCGCGCATCTTCATTAGGCATCCCAATTTTACGAACAATATCGAAACGACTAGGTCGACATACAAATCGCGGATCCAGGCGTTCTGGATAGTTTGTTGTAGCAATGAATACAACGTTATCGATTTGTAATTCACCATCCATCAATGCAAGTAGTTCAGCTTCGTTGTATTCTTCAACGATCGCATCGACATCTTCAAGCATGATTACGATTGGTCGATGAGGTTCAACTTCACGAAGCATTTTTAATCCACGCGCTCCCAAATTAGGATCACTAACATAGACGGCAATTCCGCCATTATCAATAATATGTTTTGCAATCATTTGTAGAGTTGAAGTTTTCCCACTTCCGGGAGGACCCCACAACAACACCCCCCGCTTCCACAAGAACCCAAATTTGCGAAAATGTGCTTCTTTTGTCCAAAAGGTTTGAATTTCCCTGAGCACAGTATCTGAGACACTATCAGGAAGCATAATTAATTCGTCGAGATTTACATCAGCACGATTGAAATAAATGCCAATTTGATTGCTCTGCTCAACTGTATATTGACCAGGCGGCAAAGTAGCAGCTGCTGTTTCACAAGCAGAGTACATACGCCCATTATATATGGCCCACATTTCACGTGCTAGTTGACTTGGTTGATGTTTGGTTTCTGACGGCTGCGGCATCTCGATACTCTCCGATCCACGTCCACGACGACGGACCGTGTTTTTGGTTGCAGCTTTTGCCAACTCTCGAGCAAACTCACCTAGTTCGGCGGCGATGTTTTCGCTACTCATTTTTGTAGAGTCCTTTGGAGTAGTTCTTTAATACTTCTTCAAGTTCGGAAATGTAAACCTTACGGCGTTTTGCTTCACTGGACAACAGATCAAGATAAACTTTCAGTTGTGTTTCCCCTTCTTTAATTTTTTCTTCATTTTTCAGACGTTCTTCCTCAGTAAAGCGGTATACAGGAAGATCGGCAATGTAGTCAACGTTAACAATTTTAATTGCATCAAGCCATTCTTTCAATTCAGCACGACTGTCACATTTAGCAGCCGTAGTACTAGCCTTGTGCTTAATTGCAATACGTACATCATAGTGACGTTGAAGTTCATCTTGAAGCAAATCACGAAGTCGTTCGTATCGTTGAACGTACCACTGAAGCCTCCAATCGGTGAATAACCGTATAAAGGCAACAGGATCAGTATTTAAAATTGCCTTGCCAGTGAAATCTACCACATTGAGGTTCTCAATATGGCGAATTGCTAATCCCACCAAATGCAATGTTTCGTCATCAGTTCGAGAACTTAACTCTCCCTTCTTAAACTTTACGACAATATCAATGATGTCTTTACTGTGATCGGTGTAATTAAGAATAATACCCTTCTCATAAAGATCATCTAATTTGTTGAGAAGTTTATCATGCATCAATCCATATGGGAGTTTGTTGATTCTAATTGTTGTTGCATCAATCTTTTCAAAGCTACCCTCGAAATAATATGCAACACCACGTTCTGTTTCTTCACGTTTTGATGCAACAGATAGAAATGGTTTAGGAGCAGCGGTGGGTTTGAATTTTGGATATGGTTCTTTCAGATCTTTTGCACCACTTAAGTGAGTGAGTTGTAGAACAATTAAATCTTCAAGCGATCTCGGCAAAATGTTGGTTGCAAAACCAATTGCAATACCTTCTGATGGATTAAGCAAAGCGATTGGTACCAACGGCAGAAAATGTACAGGTTCAAGCAAAGTTCCATCGTAATTCTCTTGCATGGGAACAATTTCAATGTCACGAAAGACTACTTCTTTTGTGAACTTTGATATTTGAACAGACGTGTAACGACTTGCACCAAAATCTGTTGGTTTCAGCAGCGTGCCAAACATACCATAAGGTGTTAGCAATGGAATGTTGTTTCCATACCGAGCTGCTAATGTGTTAACAGCACCTTCTGGAGTTGCATGAGGATGTAATGGTACAGCAGACGCTGCAAGCACGGAACTCTTGTACTTTGCACCATCACGACCCGTCCAAAGAACTCGTCGCGCCGCCGATTTCAAACCATCGGATGCAGCAGGGATGGCTCGCATTTGCATCACATACAGCGAATATTGTCGACGTTGTTCGTCGATATAGCTGGAAGATTTAGACATGGAGTTCGATGTATTTTCGACCTTGTGCAATCACGTCTTTAATGTGACGTGGTGCGTAGTTGGTATGTTCAACGCAAATATTAATATTAATATCCACGGCTGCTTTCATAAATAGCTATTTAGGAAGAGAATAATGATAACATATAAGGTATACAAAATTACCAATAAAGTCAACGGTAAAGTATACATTGGTATAACCCAACAACAATATATTTCACATCGTTTTTGGGAACATAAGAATCGAAAACGCTCAGCCGGTGCATACTTACATTGGTCAATCAACAAATATGGCGATGAAAACTTTTTGATTGAAACTTTACACCAGTGTACCACAATTCAAGAAGCAAAAAATACAGAAGTTGAACTTATAGCAAAGTTAAAACTTAACCGCTACAAATATCCAAATGGTAATGGAATGAACCTTACCGATGGAGGCGATGGTTCCTATGGTTGTAAACATAAAACTTCTTCAATCAAAAAAATGAGCGGTAAGAACAATCACAACTATGGCTTGTTTGGTTCAAAAAACCCAACATCAAGAGCCATTAAACAATATTCTTTGGAGGGAAAATATCTGCAAACTTTTGGTAGTCTCCACGAAGTCGCTCGTTGGTTGAAACCTGGATGTTCTAAAAATCAGCAAAATTCCATGGCCTCAAACATAGGAAGTTCAATAGCAGGTCGACGCGGCATGACGCAAGCGTACAATTTCACCTGGCAGTATGCTTAAATAACAACGAACCCTTTTTCTGCTCCAATAATTTTACGAGCTCGCTTAACAAATTCTTTGATGTGCATTGGTTTGTAATTTGTATGTTCAACACACATGTTGAAATTTTTTGGTCCTGCTAAGTTGTCATGGATGTGTCCGTGAATCGATATGCATCCATCCGGAATGGTATCTAACGGATAGTGTGTAAACAGCAACTGGATGTTGAAATCGTGATCATCAACATCAATCACTCGGCACAAATGCGTTTCGTCAAAACCAAGCTCCATTACTTTTCCTTCACGGGTGATGTCGTGATTCCCAACCATCTGGATCTTGTATCCAGGCAATTGTGCCAGGATATGATTTGTATCAGCTTCTTTCAAAAAAGCAATATCCCCACCAAAGATACAAACATCTTGTGGTTTGACTGTGTTTTGATAGTTGCCGATCAAACAAGCATCCATCAATTGACGTGTTGGGAACGGTCGATTTGCGTATTTGATGATGTTGCCGTGTCCCCAGTGAATGTCGCTCCAAACCCAAATGTCAACATCACCATATGGATCAAGTTCTCGTGGTTCACCAGTTGCATTACGAAGAATCGTTTGAATCTTCTCCCATTGCTGAGGGCGCTTTACTTTCGGTGTAGTACGTCCATGAAAGACATCTGGTAAGTTCAGATCTTTCAAATATAGTTGTCGCAATTCAGCTTGTGTAATTTTTGTCATAGTATTCTCCTTATTGGCAGGAGTATACTTGAAACGTATATAAGGGTCAACTTACTTTGATAACCATTCTTTGCGTGCGTCTGCACTTTCGCCGAATAGTAACGTGAGTGTATCATTGATTTTTCCATCATCAATGATGGGAATAAGTGTATCAGTTTCACCTGAGAGAACCATCTCCCAGTCCTCTTTCCACATGGAACCGAGGCCTTTCATGTATTCTACTGTCCATCCTTTATATTTATCTTTTCCCTTTTCGAAATCAGATCGACGTGTGAAATGAATACGTTTTCCATTTTTTGAAACAACAACGTTTGGGGCAACAAGACGATGTACAATGGGCTGATAGTTTTTATCAAATAGCTCAGGCCAAAATTGAAAAAATAGATTGACAAGAAGTGTGAAAATATCATCACCATCGTAGTCCGCATCTGTGGCAATTACAATTTTTCCATAATTCAAATGACTACGCACTGCCTTTTTGCCTGGTGTCAAACCGATGGCGGCAAGTAAATCTGTAAGTTTTCCCATCTTCAATACTTCTGCTGCACTATTACCATATACGTTGTTGATCTTTCCGGTTAACGCAAACGCTGCTGTATTTGTAGGATTGCGAGCTTCACTGATTTGACCTTGAGCACTCTCACCTTCTGTGATCAAAATTCGACAATCAGACGGAACGCGTCCTGTTGCATCAAGCAATCCAGCTACACGCTTGCGTTTTTTATTGAGTTCGTGCTCTTCAATTGCTTTTGTATCCTCTTGGAATTTGTGACGACGTTCTGCTTTTTGAAGAACATCTGATAGCCACTGATCATTCTTTTTAGCGAATGTTTTCCATTGTTTGTCAATTGAATCAACGAAATCCTTACGAAGATCTGGAGCAGTAAGTCGTGTTTTGGCTTGACTATCATACTCAGGACTTTTCATTTTGAGATTGCACAGAATCAAGAGTCCTTCACGGACATCGTTTCGTGTTACTTCACATTTGCGTTTTTTGGCTTCAGATGCAAAAGAACTAATCGCTTTCTCAAAGAAAGCGTTCAAGAACTGTGTGTTGCATTTGCCACCATCAAACAGAAGAGAACTATTTACCCATGTAAACATTTCTTCATCTTCACCTTTGTGAACACCAAATAGCAAGTAAACTTCACCTTGCACATTAGAGGTATTAATAGTGAATACAGAATAAGAACCCTTGTCAAAATATCCACCAGTCATCAAACCTTCAACGTATTCACTAAAACCTTTTTTGTAGCGAATACGTTCACCGTTATACTCAACTGTGACATCAGGATTCGTAAGAGCAATTTCATGCATACGATTCTTAATTAGTGTTTCAGGTAGATTGATCTTCTTGAACACCGCTGAATCAAGAGCAAACTTAACGATCGTACCTGTACGATCGGAAACAACACTTTTTACCTTTGCACTGAAAACATCTTTTGCTCCGTTTAAAAAGGTTTGTTGGTAGTGTTTGTTATCTCGATATACATCCACATTGAATTCAGTGCTACAAAAGTTCGTACAAGCAGCACCAACTCCGTTTTGACCAATAACACCAATGTCTTTTTCAGTTTTAAAATTACGACCGGACCGCAAGCGTCCAAGTACTAGTTCAGGAACCCATACTTGAGCATCTTCACGATCTTTTTTCTTTTCGATAGGAATTCCGCGCCCATTGTCTGATACAGTATACAAGCCTTCTTTTGTATCAGCATCAATTTTCAACAATTTGACTTTAGAATTCACTTGAGCAAATTCATCAAGCGAATTGTCTATGACCTCATTCACAGCCTTATAAACAGCAGGTGTGAACTCAACCTCTTTAATCTTTAATTGATGTTCAGACAAAATTGGCATCCTGTACGACGTAGGATGCATATTGCCGAAGTAAATCTGAGTACGAAGTCGAACATAATCCCTATCGCCCAAGTCTTGAATGTCCTTGGCGGTATATGTTTTATTCTTTGTCATTATTTTGACCGATCGTTTATCAAATCGTTGAGATAATCCTGAGCATGACTCAGGGCTTTATACAATCCACCTGCTGTTGTATTAACAGGCAGCAACTCATGTAAAATGGTAAGTTTGTTCACAATTTTATCACGTTCAACATTCAATTGCTGAAGTGTCATCTTGTGCCACTGATCAGCACGTAATTCAAAATTACTATCAGTAGTCATCTTCACATACCCCAATCAATAAGTCAAGACCAACTGTTCGTTTGATTCTTGATTTCCAAACCATAAATCGTTTTCCATGTCCTGATATAGTGTGATGTTGATGTTCCCAACAATGAACCATTTCATGAACAAGAACATCTAGAAACATTCTTCGTGAAGCAAAAGTATCATTCAATTCAATGGCACGAGGACGCCGTTCATGTTTTTTCTCTGTGATGTATACACACCTGCCCCATGCTCCACGTAACTTGTGAACTTCAAAATTAACAGGACGTTTTAATCGGTTGTAGAACACAGCAGTGTTGAGTACGTTGAACCACCGAGCAGCCAATCGTTCAGAAATGATCACATTTTTGTTACCAACTCGTTTGAGATGGTTTTTTAGAAGTTCACGTGCTTCATCATGCATCACAATAGAGTTTAGCCCTAACAGCACCTTCGTAATCACTAGATGTGCTGTCTTTAATTGTTCGTAAAGTGTATAACAGCCCGTACCTAACTACGGCGTCACTGACATCTTTACACGATCCAATATCGGGTGTTGAAATTGACCAACCAAGTTCTAACGCTTGTTCGGCTAAACTAATACCATTACCGGTGCGATCTGGAACAACAACTTTGGGGCGTTTCGTATCTTTGAGCCAACGTAATTGATTGGGAGTCATCTTACTTCCAAATACGGCCACGCCTTTCAATGCAAAGGCATCAAAGAAACCTTCAACAACATATAGTGGTGTGTTCGTCTCCTCTTGAATTAGATCATATCCATGGAGTACGTTCTCACGTGGTACGTCAGGACTTAGATATTTACGAGTGCGCGTATCTGATAAATCACGCCCTTGCCAAAATATTATATTTTTCCCTTTAAAAACAGGGATAATTAATCTACCAAACCACTTCTTTTCATCGAGATTGTCTGTTTTTCGACTCAAATAAAAAGGGTAATCTTCACATGTCATTCGACGCTTTTCCATCAAATGATCGTTAGCTGCAACTGCCCACTCATCACTGGAATCTTCTGTCAGAGGATAGAAAGAATTTGGTAATTGCAGAACAGAAGGTTCGATGTCACGATTTCTCTCACTTGGTGTGAAAGTAATATCTTGATTAGCTAAAGCATGAAATACAATACGTTGCCACTCATCCTTAGGTACTCCAAACGCATCCAAAACTATCTTCATGTCTTTGGACATCAATCCACTTGTGGATGGATCATACACCGCTGAATGACCACAATTAAAGCAATTGTATCCTACTTTTGGACCATCGAAGTTGAATCCAGCTCTCGGACCCTTGCGACCATGATCATTACATACTTTGCATAGGACGGAGAACCAGCCATTACTCTTTGCACGTCTGGGTAGAGAAATATGTTGACGAATAATGTCTTCGAGATTTGTCATTTTGCTAGTTTTCCTCAGCATAGTGACAAATCAATAAAACGTCAACCTACTTGTCTTATTGTCGGCCGAGCTTACGAGCTGGTGGTTTGGGTTTCGACACTTTGCCTAATGCGGCTACTTTCTTTGGTTGTGCAAGTTGTTTGATCATGGCATCAAGACGTTTGCGAATTTCAGGAGAATGCATATAGATGTCTTCGCCTCGAAGAATACGATTAAATTCTTCTTCGGTCAAGAAGGGAATGTAAATCTTTTTAGCCAAGGCAGAGAACCACTTCATGGTAGCTTCCAACTGTGCTGCAAGTTCTTGACCCTTACCAAGAATACCACCCTTAAAGTTGTGGAACATCAACATGCAATGATCATTAACGATCATTTCATCACCTGCTAAAAAGATTAATGTACCAAGTGAAAATGCCATACTTTCAAGTACTGTAATAATTTTCGCTTGCGAATTTTGCATTGCATTAACAATTTGAACGCCTGTGTCAAGTCGACCACCGGGCGTATTAAGATGAATGAATAAAATATCGTTTGGACTAGCGACTAGAATACGATGAATCATGTCGGTGTATTCTTTTGGTTCACCAATTTCATCACTAAGATAAAAATGAACTTGCTGAGCGGTAAATGTCGTTTCATAAACTTCAAATGCTTTTTTCTTTGGATCCTTTTTTCGAAGGTCATCTTCTTCGTCATCCAATCGTTGATTCTGGTATTTGTATGTGAACACGCCACACCTCCATGAAGATGCACGTATTTAGGACAACTAATTACGTGGTCGTGCCAGACGTTGGGGTAACTGATTGAGATTGTGCCGATTTGATACAAATCATGGATTGGTCATATTCGCCTAACACGCGAACAAATTCAGCTTTCTTGGTGAATGTGATGAGAACAAAACGAGGTCCAATTCTATCGAATAACTCACGATGATCAACAACAGATTGGTTGAAAGTTTTCCCGGTGAGAGCGAGCACTTCAACCTTCATTTCTTTAAAAAGGTCACTAGCACGACTACGCCAATACAGGGCACGTTTCTTATCTAATTCTAATACATTTTCCATAATCTACCGCAAGTTGTCGACCATTGCTCATGACCGACATCTTACGCTCAATACAGGCTCGAATCAACTCTTCCTTTTTCCTCTTGATGGTGAATTTCATAATCTAGCTTGTTCAACATAACCTGCATCCAACAATGCTTGTTGTCCCAAATACACATCAC
>Ga0315273_10000888_pt1 | contig 32701 bp, 32 predicted proteins | sample YL17G02_0_MG_FD_205753 | JGI IMG/M metagenome (GOLD analysis project Ga0315273, IMG submission 205753) | Sediment microbial communities from Yellowstone Lake, YNP, Wyoming, USA - YL17G02_0 | ecosystem: Environmental > Aquatic > Freshwater > Lake > Sediment | place: USA: Wyoming | collected...
GCGACTTCTACGTCCGTCAGCTGTGGGACGCGAAGATGTCGGCGGCGATCGAGTTCATGGAGCCCCGAGGGCTCGGGATCTACGCCCGCGTCTGCGGCACCGAGCTCGCACGCGCGCACGCACGGGCCGGCGACGGGGTCGCGATCGCGAGTTACCTCGGTGCGGGCGACACCTTCGATCGCGCGATGGCCACGTTCGCCGAGGCGTACGCCGACCAGAACGAGAAGGACTACGCGGCCCTGAAGACCGCGGTCGAGGTCGGGCGGGTCGGAGCCGAGTTCGGCCTGTAGCGGCTCGTCTGGCAACCCTGGAGACAGGCTGAAGCCTGTCGCCGTGCCGACCCTGGGGACAGGTTGAAGGTGTAGCCGTGCGGCCGGTGCCCGGCTTCAGCCGGACTCCAGGGTTCCGTTCGGTCTCTACGCGCGCGTCGAAGCGCGATCAGCAACCCGTGTGGTGGCGCATGTGCCATGCGAATCGTCTAGCCTTACACCCATGTCGCGCCGCATCCTCATTGCCGCCGTAGTCGCCGGGGCCGCTCTCCTCGCCGCCGGCTGCGGCGGCTCGAGCGACAGCAGCAGCGACACCTCTCCGACGGCTACGTGGGCCGACGGCCTCTGCACCGCGATCACGACCTGGACGTCCTCGATCTCGTCGATCGGAGAATCGCTCAAGGGTGGCGACCTGTCGAAAGACTCTCTCAATAGCGCGGTCGACGACGCGAAGAGCGCGACGGAGACGTTTACCTCAGACCTCGACGGCCTCGGCAAGCCCGACACCGAAGCCGGCCAGCAGGCCAAGGATGCTGTCGACCAGCTCTCGACCGATCTCAAGGCCGGCGTGACGACGATCCAGGACGCGCTCGACGGTGCATCAGGGATCAGCGGGATCATCGCCGCCGCCCCGGTGATCGTGACCACGCTCGGAACCATGGGAACGCAGACGTCGTCGACGATTTCCAGCCTCCAGAGCCTGGACGCGAAGGGCGAGCTCGAGACCGCGTTCAAGGACGCGCCGAGCTGCGCCACGCTCACCGGTAGTTGAGAGCGGACTGACGCTCTCCGCCGCCTGGGCGGTCGCGCCGCAGTGTCTTGTAGGCACGATGACGTCGTGAGACGTCGCGACTACGCCGGCCCCGTAATGTGCGCTCTCGGTGCCGCCTGCATGCTCGCCGCTCTCGCGGTCGATCTCGACAGCACCCTGGCGAAGGCACTGATGGCCGCCTCCATCCTCCTGTTCGTGCCCGGGGCGTTTGTCACGCTGGCGATGGTTCGGCGGATCGCCGGGCCACCGAGTTGATCGTGCGCGTCCTTCTCGTCCTCGCCGTGGCGCTCGCTACCGCCGCATCGGCGGCCGCGGCCGCCCCGCCGGTCGTCGTGATCGACCCGGGCCACGATCTCCGGGCGAATCTCCAGACTGAGCCCATCGGGCCGGGCTCGGCGACGCGAAAGATCAAGGACGGCGGCGGGACGAGGGGCGTCGTCTCGGGCACGGCCGAAGCGCAGTTGAACCTCGCGATCTCGCTGCGGGTACGCACACTGCTCGAGCGTGCCGGGGTGCGGGTCGTGATGACGCGCGACCACACTGCCGGCACGAGCATCGGCAACGTCGCGCGCGCCGGGATTGCCAACCGCGCCGGCGCCGCGCTGTTCCTGCGCATCCACGCCGACGGCGCCTCGTCGTCAGCAGCGCGCGGCAGCCACACGCTCTATCCGGGGCTCCGGGCCGGGTGGACGGACGACATCTACGCGCGCAGCCGTTCCTCGGCGCGGATCGTGCAGAGCGAGCTCGTCCGGTCGCTCGGGTTCCCCGATCGAGGTCTCCAGGAGCGATCCGACTTCACGGGCTTCAACTGGGCCGACGTTCCCACGATCCTCGTCGAGGTGGGGTTCATGACGAATCCGACGGAGGATCGGGCGCTTGCGACAGAGGCGTACCGCGAACGGGCAGCGCGGGGACTCTGCCGAGGTGCTCTGCGGTTCCTCGGCCGGTCGCCGACGCTCTGTTGACACCTTTGAGAGGCGACAGGGTTTAGCTAGCCCTAAACCTAGTGTTAGGATGAGGTGATGAGCGCCGACCTCAAGCCGGCTCCCGAGCAACACTCGCGGGCGCGGCGTCAGGCGCCGCCCGGTTCGCACGTGCTCGGTGCCGAGGATGCGCTCCCGGGCGAGGCAGCGGTGCTCCGAGCGGCGGAGCGCTCCCTCAGCGGGGAGCGCCGAGGCATCGGCCGGTACACACCATTTCTGGGCCCGGCGTTCATCGCCGCGGTCGCCTACGTCGATCCCGGCAACTTCGCGACCAACATGGCCGCCGGGTCACAGTTCGGCTACCTGCTTCTGTGGGTCGTTCTCGCCGCAAACCTGATGGCGATGCTGATCCAGTCGATGAGCGCCAAGCTCGGGATCGCCACCGGGATGAACTTGCCCGAGGTCTGCCGCGCGCGATTCTCGCGGCCCGTCTCATTCCTGCTCTGGATCCAGGCCGAGCTGATCGCGATGGCCACCGACGTCGCCGAGTTCGTGGGCGCGGCAATCGGCATCAACCTGCTCACCGGAATGCCGCTCTTCCCGGCGGCGATCCTCACGGGCATCGCTTCCTTTCTCATCCTGGCGCTCCAGAGTCGTGGCTTCCGCAAGCTCGAAGTGGTGATTGCCGCCTTCGTCGGCGTCATCGTGGTCGCGTTCGGGTTTCAGGTGTTCCTGGCCGACCCTTCCGCCTCGGGGATCGCGCACGGCCTATTCGTGCCGGGGTTCGAAGGGAAGGAGAGCGTGTTGCTCGCCGTCGGCATTCTCGGAGCGACCGTGATGCCACACGTGATCTACCTGCATTCGGCCCTCACCCAGCATCGGATCGTCGGTGCGACGCCAGAGGCCCGAAAGAGGATCTTCCGGTTCGAGCTCGTCGACCTCGTGATCGCGATGACGATCGCAGGCCTGATCAACATGAGCATGCTGATCACGGCGGCTGCCGTCTTCCACTCGCGAGGCCTCGACAACGTCGGTGACAACCTCAACGCCGTCTACGACGGCCTTGAGGTCTACCTGGGGTCGAGCGCCGCCATCATGTTCGGCGTAGCCCTGCTCGCGTCCGGCCTCTCGTCTTCGAGTGTCGGCACGATGGCCGGCCAGGTCGTGATGCAGGGCTTCATCAGGCGGCAGATTCCGCTCACGCTGCGGCGGTCGATCACCATGGTGCCTGCGCTCCTGATCATCGCTGCCGGCGTCAACCCCTCGAAGGCCCTGATCCTGAGCCAGGTGGTGCTGTCATTCGGGATCCCGTTCGCGCTCATCCCGCTGCTCCTGTTCTGCCGCAACCGCTCCCTGATGGGCGGTCTCGTCAACCGCCGATCGACGACCGCTGCAGCGGTCGTCGTGACGATTATCATCGTCGGGCTGAACGTGTTCCTGCTGCAGCAGACGCTGCTCGGCTGACGGTCGGGCTCTCGGTCAGCGGGCGTGCCAGACGGCGAGCAGTTCGGCCTCACGTTCCGGCTCGAGGCCGATCCCCGGCACGACCTCGGTGTGCGCGAGCGTCGCCACCACAGTGTCGTCGATCGGCCGAAACTGCAGGCCGGCGCCGATTGCCTTCGAGACATCGACCCGCGCCCAGGCAACCCAGAGCGGATCGTCATCCCAGAGAGGAAGTTTGGTCACGATTCCCTGACCCGTGAGGAACGCGTCGTCGATCACCTCGACGTTCAGGTCCGTGTCGCTCGCACTCGCGGCCGCCTCGACGAGATCGAGCATCGTCACGGGCGGCACGGGCCCGGTTGCGTTGAACACCCCCGTGAGCGGCGATCGCGAGCGGAGAAGGAGGAAGTCGGCGAGATCGCGCGTGTCGATCGCCTGGAACTCCCGCGCGATCGAGGCGGGCACGATCATCTCGCCCCCGCGCGCCGCGCGATGTGCCCACCATGGAAACCGTCCGGTGTGGTCGTACGGGCCGATGATGTACCCGGGCCGCACGATCGCTGCCCGGTCGCCGTAGACCTCGATCACAGCACGTTCGCCGAGAGCCTTCAACGCCCCGTAGCTTCCACCGGTGATCTCCTCGGTCGACTCGTCCTCGATCGTTGCGAGCGGCCCGTTCTCGTCACGTGGCACCGAGAGATCTGCATACACCGAGATTGTGGAGACGTACACGTAGCGCTCGACGCTTTCGCGCAGAGCCGTCGCGGAGTCTCCGACGAGACGCGGCAGGTACCCGGAGACGTCGATGCACGCGTCCCAGGCGCGGCCGGCAAGCGCCCCGAGGCCGCCGTCGCGGTCGCCGAGGACGTGCTCTGCCTCCGGGAACAGGTCGGGATTCGTCAGGCCCCGGTGGAAGAGGGTGACCTCGTTGTTCGCGGCGAGTGAGGCCTCGACGAGGGCACGCCCGACGAACTGCGTGCCGCCGAGAACGAGGATCTTCACAGCAGTTCGGCAACACCGGCGAGGAGGCGGTCGACCTCTTCCTCGGTGTTGTAGTGCACGATCCCCGCCCGGACGGCTCCCATCCACTCATCGAGGCCGAGTCGCCGCATCGTCTCGAGGGCGTAGTAGTTGCCCCACCAGACCGCGACCTCGTGGTTGTCGGCCAGGTGCATCGCGACCTCCTCGGAGGTGCGACCCGGAACGTTGAAGCAGAACGTCGGTACGCGGCCCTCCATCGTCGGCAGGCCGTAGAGGTCGACGCCGTCGGCGAGACCGTCGAGGAAACGCTGCCCGAGCACACGCTCGTGTGCGAGCATCGCGTCCCAGCCGATCGAGTCGATGTAGTCGAATGCCGCTACCAGTCCGGCGAGCAGCTCGTGCTGGCAGGTGCCGAGCTCGTACCGATGCCCGACCGGTTCGTCAGATGCCGGCCGCACCTTGTACGGGCGCCACGACGCGAGCAGGCCCTTCTTCCCGTAGGCCATGCCCATGTGCGGCCCGTAGAACTTGTACGGCGAGCAGAGCAGGACGTCGACGTCCCAGGAAGCCACATCGATCGGGCCGTGCGGGCCGTAGTGCACGGCGTCGGCCCACGCGAGCGCACCGACGCTGTGGGCGAGCTCGACGATCCGCCGGACGTCGGGTGCGGTGCCGACCGAGTTCGCGGCGACCGGGAAGGCGACGACGCGCGTGCGGTCGTTGAGCTGTGAGGCGAGGCTGTCGTAGTCGAGCGAGAGGTCGTCTTTGATCTCGACCTGACGGACGACGATGCCCAGGTCGTCCTGCAACGCGAGCCAGGGCGAGACGTTGCCGTCGTGATCGAGCTTCGTCACGAGCACCTCGTCTCCGGCCTTCAACTCTCGAGCGAGCGCCCGTGTGAGCAGGTAGTTGAGGGAGGTCATGCTCTGGCCGAACGCCACCTCGTCGCCGGAGCAGCCGAGGAACGAGCCGGCCTTCTCGTGGGCGAGGTGGACGAGAGCGGTGGTGCGGCGCGACGTCTCATAGGGAGCGCCGACGTTCGCGTTGTCGTGGCGGAGGTAGCCGGCAATCGCGTCGATCACCTCGTCGGGGCACTGCGTCCCGCCGGGGCCGTCGAAGAACGCGAGCCTCCGCTGCAGCGCGGTGAAGCGGGCACGAACAGCAGTGACATCGAGCATCGTGGCGCTCATTGGAGCTCCTCTCCGTTGACGGTCCAGTTGTAGCCGGGCTTCGCGGTCAGCGAGGCGCCGACGAAGCAGTCGCGCTCGCCTTTCATGATGATCTCGCGGAGGTCGTTCGCCGACGGCGGCACGTCGAGCATAACGTCCAGGGCGACACGGATCTCGACGAACGCGAAACGCCCGTCCTCCTCCTGCCGTGTCACGATCCCATGTGCTGACGCGCTGGCAACCGGCTCGAGTTCCGCCCGGCGGGCGTGGTACCGGAAGCTCGTGAGGATGCAGCGGCAGAGCCCGGCAAGTACGAGATGCTCAGGCGTCCACTCCTCTTCCTCGTTCGGAATCGTGGTGCCACCGAGGGTGCTGCGGGCTGCCCATTCACGATCGAGGGCGACGTCGTACGAGAAGGTGCGGGCCCGGGCGGTCATTTCACGAGCCTACCGTCCGGACCGTCGCCTAGCGTTCGGTCCGTGCAACGGTTGAGGCCGCTGAGCGAGGACGAGTGCTACCTCCGGTGCTACGGCCAGAGGGGCAGCGAGGACACCGTCAAGGTCGTCCATCCAGGCTACCCCATGATCACCGAGTCATCCTCGGCCCTGACCGAGCGGATCCGGCTCGCGTTCGAGGCGCGCCTCGAGGCGCGCGAGCCCGAAGCGGCATAACCGCCGCCACGCCCACCCCCTCCGCCGTTCAGGACGTGCTCGCCCCCGGGCTCGCGGTCGTCTTCTGCGGCATCAACCCCGGCCGCTTCTCGGAAGCCGCGAATGCGCACTTTGCGAACCCGAGGAACGACTTCTGGCGCCTGCTCCACGCGGCGGGGTTCACGCCCCGCCTGTTCGACCCTCTCGAGCAGCTCGACCTCCTGGCGCTCGGAATAGGAGTCACCAACGCCGCCTACCGGACGACACCCGGCTCGGGTGACCTGCGCGCCGGAGACTTCCTCGGCAGCGCCGGTCGTCTCGAGGAGCTCGCGCGTGCTCTTCGGCCCTGCGTGATCGCGTTTGTCGGCAAGGAGGCCTACCGGGGCGCGTTTCGCGAACGACCCGATCACGGGCTGCAGGAGCGCCGCCTCGGAGAGACCGCGCTCTTCGTCCTGCCGTCGACCTCCCCCGCGAACGCCGCCGTCCCCTGGGACGAGAGGTTACGCTGGTTTCAGAAGCTGCGCGAGCTCAGGGCAACCCGACATTGAGACACGTCGAGGCAGCATGCTCCCCCGTGTGAGAGGCTCCCAGCCTGACCGACCTCCGCATCCGTCCCGCAGCGCGCGCGGTAGTGCTCGACCCGGACGATCGCATCCTGCTCGTCCGCTTCGAGTTTCCACCGCGAACGGTGTGGGCCACGCCGGGCGGCGGGATCGAGCCGGGTGAGAGCCCCGAGGTTGCGATCCGGCGCGAGCTCGAGGAGGAGACGGGGCTCGCCACACCCGAGATCGGGCCGGTCATCTGGACGCGGCTGCACATCGTCCCGTTCATCGGCGGTCACTGGGATGGCCAGCGCGAGCAGTACCACCTCGTCCGAACGCCTGCGTTCGAGCCCGAGCCCCGGCACTCGTGGGAGCAGTTGAACGCCGAGCACGTGTTCGAGCTTCGCTGGTGGGCGCTCCACGAGCTCGGGGCGGCCGAGGAGACCTTCGCTCCCCGCCGCCTTCCCGAGCTCGTGGGCGATCTCGTCGAGAACGGCCCACCGACGGCGCCGATCGACGCGGGGGTCTGACCTGAACCGCGCTCAAGAGGTACGGCCCGGCGACAGGCGAGGAGTTCGACTCAGAATGAACGTCTGGGTGAGGCTGAATCCCGACCCCACCCACAAGCGACCGAGGACGAACCAGCGCGCCGCGCAGCACGTTCCCGCGGCACAACCGTGAGCTCAGCCGTGCCAGCGCTTGGCGATCGGCAGCCGCCAGTCGCGGCCGAAGGCACGGGGGCGAAGCTTCACGCCGGGGGGCGCCTGGCGGCGCTTGTACTCGGCCCGGTCGACGAGTGCGAGCACCTTCTCGACCGTCGCCGCGTCGAACTCGGCGAGCAGCTCCTCGCGGGAGCGATCGAGCTCGACGTAGGCCTCTAGCACCGGATCGAGCAGGTCGTACGGTGGCAGCGACTGGTCGTCTCGCTGCTCCGCGCGGAGCTCGGCGCTCGGCGGCCGCTCGATCGTCGTCACCGGGATCAGCTCCCGTCCGGCCCGCTCGTTGAGATGGCTCGACAGCCTGAAAACGTCCGTCTTGAAGACGTCCTTCAGCAATGCGAAGCCGCCCACCATGTCGCCGTACAGCGTCGCGTAGCCCACCGCCATCTCCGACTTGTTCCCGGTCGAGACGACGAGCCAGCCGAGCTTGTTCGACAGCGCCATCAGCAGCGTCCCGCGAACGCGAGCCTGAAGGTTCTCCTCGGTCAGATCCGGCTCGAGGTAGGCAAACGAGCCGGCGAGCGCCTCGCCGAATGCGCCTACGACACCCTCGATCGGAATCTCGCGGAAGTCGACCCCGAGGTTGGCGCTGACCTCGCGGGCATCGTCGCGCGTTCCGTCTGACGAGTACCGCGACGGCATCGACACCGTGTGGACGCGGTCGGCGCCAAGGGCGTCGGCGCAGATCGCAGCGGTGAGCGCCGAGTCGATGCCGCCGGAGATGCCGAGCACGACCTCCTTGAAGCCGCTCTTCGCGACGTAGTCGCGGATGCCGAGGCCGAGCGCGAGTCGCATCTGCTCGAGCTCCGATGCGAACGGGATGGGGTCAGGTCTTACACGTTCCACCCCCGAACCGCCCACGAGCCGATTCTCATCGTTGTTTGGTGGAACGTGTAAGACCTGACCCCGCTCTACGAGCCGATTCTCATCGTTGTCTGGTGGAACGTGTAAGACCTGACCCCGCTCTACATCGATCACCGTCGCGGTGGGAACGCTCTCGCGGGTGCGCTCGAGCTCTCGCCGGCGCACGTCGCGCAGCCTTCGGCCGATCGCCTCGGTCGGGTCGAGATCGACGATGAGCAGGCATTCCTCGAAGCCGGGCGCCCGCGCTATCACCTCGCCTTCGTCGTCGAGCACGACGGAATGGCCGTCGAAGACAAGCTCGTCCTGTCCTCCGACGAGGTTGCAGAAGGCGAGGTATGAAGCGTTGTCGCGTGCCCGGGTGACGAGCATCTCCTCGCGGTCCTCGGCCTTCCCCACGTGGAACGGTGACGCGGAGAGGTTGACGATCAGCTGGGCCCCGGCAAGGGCGAGGTCGGTGGCCGGGGGGCCCGGCTGCCAGATGTCCTCGCAGATCGTCGGGCCCACGAGGACGTCGCCGCAGCGCAGCAGGACGAGCTCGCGCCCGGCCGCGAAGTAGCGGTGCTCGTCGAAGACGCCGTAGTTCGGCAGAAACTGCTTGCGGTAGATCCCCCGCAACTCACCACCGGAGAGAACGGCGCACGCATTCGCAAGATCGCGCTCGAAGAGCGGGCAGCCGACGAGGGCGGTGATCCCCTCGGTCGCGGCGGTGATCTCGTCGAGCGACGCGCGGGCCGCCTTGATGAAGCCCGGTCGCAGGAGGAGGTCTTCGGGCGGGTACCCCGTGACCGCGAGCTCGGGAAAGACGACGAGGTCGGCGCAGCCAGCATGGGCCTCGCGAATCGCGTCGACGATGAGGGCGCGGTTGCCGGCAAGATCGCCGACGACGGCGTCGAGCTGGGCGAGGGCGAGTCTCACCTGCGCGGCCCCTGTTTTCGACTGCAAGGCATAAACCGCATTCTACCGCCACATCGCCCGGTGACCGGCTTTAGCCGGTCACCAGGGTTGCGCCCGTCGTGCGAGGCGTCAAGGCTACGAGCACACCGCCGTCCTCGTCATAGGCGGGAAAGAGGTCGACGGTGACCGCCTTGCGAATGGCGGCCCGGGTCGAGAGCTCGAGCGCGAGCCCGAGCTTCCGGACGCCCCACTCGCGGACGACGGCAATCGGCTCGGGGTCCGAGAGCGTGAGCACCTCGACCACATCGCGTCCCATCAGGTCGCCCTCCTGGAAGCCGGTCAACTCGAACACGCCGCGGCCGGCGGCGATCACACGGGCGTCCTTGTCGCAGACGATGAAACCGGTCGACGGAGCCGGGTAGTAGTCCTCCAGGAGCTGAAAGATGAATCCGAAGCCGCAGCGGCGGCACTGGAGGGCGTCCGAGCCCGAGAACCCCTCGAACCCGTCGATGTCGACAGAGCGGTTCTTGCAGTTCGGGCAGATATAGACCGGCATCGGCCCATCGTAGGCATGATCTCGCACCCGGCCCCATAAGAAGGCAGACTCCCGACATGGGCGCACCACCCATCCTCTGGCGCCCGGATGGTGAGCGCATCGAGCGCGCGACACTCACTGCGTACACGCGCTGGCTCGAACAGACGCGCGGGCTAGACTTCCCGAGCTATGCGAGCCTCTGGGAGTGGTCGACGACCGACCTCGAGGGCTTCTGGGCCTCGATCTGGGAACGCTTCGATGTTCTCACCTCGGTGCAGTACGAGCGGGTCCTCGGCTCGCGGGTGATGCCGGGGGCGGAATGGTTTCCCGGCGCGCGCCTCAACTACGCCGAACACGCTCTGAGGGCCCGAGAATCCGACGTGGTCGCAATCCGGCATGCGTCCGAGCTGCGACCCCTGGCCGAGATGACACGAGGCGAGCTCCAGGACGAGGTGGCGCGGCTCGCGGGCGGCCTGCGTGCTCTCGGCGTCGGCCCGGGAGACCGGGTTGCCGCGTACCTCCCGAACATCCCCGAGGCCGTCGCCGGCTTCCTCGCCTGCGCCTCGATCGGCGCCATCTGGTCGAGCTGTTCCCCCGACTTCGGCGCCCGCAGTGTGATCGACCGCTTCGCTCAGATCGAGCCACGGGTCCTGCTCGCGGTTGACGGCTATCGCTATGGAGGCAAGGACTTCGACCGCACCGGCGTCCTCGAAGAGTTGCAAGCAGCGCTCCCGACGGTCGAGCACACGGTCGTGCTGGGCTATCTCGACCCCGACCCTGCGTTCGGAGGCCTGCGCGATGTCGTCTCCTGGAGCGAGCTGCGGGCGAAGGGTGCGGGTTCACCGCTCGCGTTCGAGCAGTTGCCCTTCGATCACCCCCTCTGGGTGCTCTACAGCTCGGGGACCACCGGCCTGCCGAAGGCGATCGTCCATGGCCACGGCGGGATCCTGCTCGAGACGCTGAAAAAGATGCATCTCCATGTCGATCTGCAGGCGGATGATCGGCTCTTCTGGTTCACGACGACGGGCTGGATGATGTGGAACTTCCTTGTCGGCGGCCTCACCACCGACGGCTCGATCGTCCTCTACGACGGCAACCCGGGTTCCCCGGATCTCGCTGTACTCTGGGATCTCGCCGAGGCTGCCGGTGTGACCTGCTTCGGGACCGGGGCAGCATTCATCGGTAGCTGCCAGAAGGCCGGGCTGCGGCCGGCCGAGGGCAGGGATCTCTCGGCGCTCCGGTCGGTGGGGTCGACGGGCTCACCGCTCTCTGCCGACGGGTTCTCCTGGGTGTACGACGCGCTCGGCGGTCAGATCTGGCTCTTCTCCACCTCGGGCGGCACTGACGTTTGCACCGCGTTCGTGGGCGGCGTCCCGACGTTGCCGGTTTACCAGGGTGAGTTGCAGGCGCGATCGCTCGGCGCGAGAGTCGAGGCCTGGAGCCCGGAGGGTCTGCCGCTGATTGGTCAGGTCGGCGAGCTCGTGCTCACCAGACCGATGCCCTCGATGCCGCTTTTCTTCTGGGGCGACACCGGCGGCAGCCGCTATCGGGAGAGCTACTTCGAGATGTTCCCGGGGGTATGGCGTCACGGCGACTGGATCGAGATCACCGATCGCGGCACCGCAATAATCTCCGGCCGCTCCGATGCCACGATCAACCGTGGTGGCATCAGGATGGGCACGAGCGAGATCTACCGCGCAGTGCTCACCCTCGACGAGGTCGTGGATGCCCTCGTACTCGATCTGCCGCTGCCCGGTACAGACGGCTTCATGCCCCTGTTCGTCGTGCTCCGCGATGGGACCGACCTCGACGACGACCTCATAGCCAGGATCCGCCGTTGCATTCGCGAGGACTGCTCGCCCCGGCATGTACCTGATGTCGTCGAGCAGGTCGCCGAGGTGCCTCGAACACTGTCCGGGAAACTGCTCGAGCTACCGGTGAAGCGTATCCTCCTCGGGGCTGCAGCCGAGACCGCGGTCAGCCGCGACGCGCTTGCGAGACCAGCCGCGCTCGAGCCGTTCGAGAAGATGGCCAGGAGACCGCCGTACTCAGCCTGATCCTATTCCCGGCCGGAAGTTAGCGACGGCTAACGTAGAGGGGGAGAACAACGGAGAGTGGGAGGCACATGAAGCAACGACTCCTCGCGGAGAAGAACAGGAAGTGGTGGACGCTCGTCTCGGTCTCGTTCGCCCTGTTCATGATCATGCTCGACAACACGGTTGTGAACGTGGCGCTGCCGACGATCCAGAAGGACCTCAACATCGACGTGGCGGAGCTCGAGTGGGTCGTCACCGGCTACGCACTCAGCTTTGCCGTGCTGATGCTCTCGGGCGGGAAGCTCGCCGACATGTTCGGCCGGCGCCGCATCTTCATGATCGGGCTCGCAGTGTTCACGCTCGCATCGCTCTTCTGCGGCCTCGCGGGTAGCGCCGAGCTCCTGATTACAGCGCGCGTGCTGCAAGGGGTCGGAGCCGCGTGCATGATGCCCGCCACGCTGTCGATCATCACGGCCACCTTCCCTCCCAGGGAGCGTGGCGCCGCGCTCGGGATCTGGGCCGGCGTCTCGGCGATGGCACTTGCGATCGGGCCGCTCGTCGGCGGCCTGATCACCGAGCACATCGGCTGGAACTGGATCTTCTACATCAACGTGCCCGTCGGCCTCGTCGGCCTCGTCGCGGCACGGCTGATCATTCGCGAGTCGAAGGACACTTCGTATGAGCAGCGGCTCGACCTGCCCGGCCTCGCCACCTCCGGCATCGCGCTCTTTGCCCTCGTCTACGCACTGATCGAGGCGAACAGCCGCGGCTGGACATCGCCGCTGATCCTTGGCCTCTTCGCGCTCGCCGCTGTCTCTGGGACGGCCTTCGTGCTGCTCGAGCTACACCAGCGGCTGCCCATGTTCGACATGACGCTGTTCCGGAACCCGACCTTCTCCGGGGCCAACACGGTCGCCCTGCTCGTCTCGCTCGCAATGTTCGGGGTATTTTTCTTCATCTCGCTCTTCATGCAGAACGTGCTCGGCTACAGCGCCGTGGGCGCAGGCGTCGCGTTCCTGCCGATGACACTGCTGATCATCTTCGTCGCGCCGATCGCCGGAAAGTCGTCCGATCGGCTCGGCTCCCGCTGGTTGATGACGGGGGGTATGACGCTCGTCGGTTGCTCGCTGCTCATCTTCGCTCAGCTCCAGGCCGATTCGGCGTATCTGGCTCTGCTGCCCGGAATGATGCTCGGAGGCCTCGGGATGGCGATCACGATGACGCCCATGACCGCCGCCGCGCTGAGCTCCGTCCCGGTGGACAAGGCGGGCGTCGGCTCAGGGATGCTCAACACTTTCCGCCAGGTAGGCGGCGCGCTCGGGATCGCGGTCATGGGAGCGATTCTCGCGAGCGGGTCGAACTCGGCCCTCGCCGGCGGGGCGACGAAGGTCGACGGGTTCATGAACGGCTTGCACCAATCCCTCTATTTCGCCGCCGTGATCGCGTTCGCCGGCGCGGTGACCGCTCTTGTCACGATCAGGAGCCATGCCCGTTCGCGTCCGGGTGTGGAGCACATTGCGCCAGATGCGGCATGAGCCAGGCCGCTCAGGCCCGGCTTCCTGCTGCGGAGCGGCGATCGGCGATCGTCGCTGCCGCCCTGCAGGTGTTCGGCTCGGGCAGCTACGCGGGATCGACGACGGCGGAGATCGCACGCGTGGCAGGCGTCTCCGAGCCGATCATCTACCGCCACTTCCCGTCGAAGAGGGATCTCTGGTTCGCGTGCCTCGACGAGGCCTGGTGCGAGCTGAGTACGGCTATCGAGCTCAAGGCGGCATCACTCGCCCGTGCCGGTGTGCTGGCAGACGTCGAACCGGAGAAGCCCTCGCCGTGGTCGAATCCGCTGCTGCCGAATCTCTGGGTGCAGGGTGTCACGGAGGCGGGCGAGGACGAGGAGATTCAACGCTACGTCCGCTCGCACGTGCGCGAAGTGCACGACTTCGTGGCCGAGATGATGCGGGGCTACCAGGCGGCGGGAGCCATGTCGGCGGATCGCGATCCCGACGCAGAGGCGTGGATCTTCCTCGCAGGGGGGCTGTTGCGGTCGTTTGCCGACCGGCTCGGTGGGGTGCTGGGCGCGGCCGAGTTCGCTGCGATCGGTCGTGAGCGCCGCCGCTGGCTCGCTGCTACTTCTCCCGGGAGAAGAGAGGCCAGTAGGCCGTGACGGCGGTGCGGGGGAAGGAGCTAGAAGGGGATCCGCAGCAGCCAGAACACTCCCATCCCGACGGCAACTGCGACCCACAGCTGGCACGTCCGCCAGGCCGCGACGGCTGCCAGTGCTGCTGCCGTGACCCGAATTCCCCATTCGCTCTGGTTCCCCTCGAGCGATGGGGTGACGAGAGATGCGAAGACGGCGATCGGGACGAAGTGGAGGAAGCGCACCCAGAAATCTGGCAGGTCGGCCCGGAGCGCGAGGCCGGCGTAGCGCGAGCCGAACGTCACGGCGACCATGCCGCCGAGCGTGAGCCAGAAGCTCATGCCACCTCCCGGGCTGCATCGTCGGGATGGATGCTGCGATCGGCAGGTGTGCCGCACGTCAGAAAGGCGCCGAGGAGACTGCCGCCGATGCCGGTGAGCAGGATCGGCAGGCCACCCGGCAGTACTCGGGCGAGCCCGAATGCGAGTGCTCCCGAGGTGAGGGCGACGAGCAGTTCGGCGCGGGTGCGGACGAGCGGCACGACGAGCGCCAGGAACGCGAGAGGAAAGATCAGGTCGACACCGAGTTGTTCGGGATCGGGGATCGCCGCCCCGAGCAGGAAGCCGCCGAGCGTGGCGAGATTCCACATCATGAACAGGCTCAACTCCGCGCCGAGGAGGAACGGGAACGAGCGCTCCCCGGCTGCAGCGACAACGCCGAACGCCTCGTCGGTGAGGAAGAACGCCGCCACCGGGCGCTCCCTCCTCGTCAGCCGGAGCTCCCGTCCCAGTGAGAGCCCGTAGAGGACGTGACGCACGTTCAGGAGGAGGGTCGTGAGCACGATCTCGATTCCTGCGGCGCCGGCGGCGAGAAGCCCGACGGCGCTGAGCTGGGCGCTACCGGCGAAGACGAGGGCCGAGAGTGCCTGCGTCTGGAGGAGAGATAACCCTGCACTCCGGGCTGAGACGGCGTAGGCGAGACCGAACGGGATGACGCCGAGCCACAACGGCGCGAGGATCCAGAAGCCGCGCGCGAACGCGGTGTTGGTGTCCGCTCTGGCCATGGCTCGATCCTACGGGGCGGAGAAAGAGAAACGCCCCCGGCTGCGGCTCCCGGGGGCGTTTCAGATGGGGGTTCCTGACGGGGGTGACAACTGAAGCTCGTGACTCTGCGGCCCAGGCACGAGACTCCTTCTTGCTGCCACCGTTCCGTTCGGTGTACCCCGCGCTCCACAGCCTGGCGTTGACTGCGGTGCTTGGTAATCAGAACTGTAGGGGCCGGGAACTCAAAAGTCAAGTAGCTAGGTCAAGTGATTTGCGCTAGGCTCTACTTCACCCGCAAATCCCGCCTTCGGGAGCCCGATCTCACCCTTCGGGGGGAGTGCACTGGAGAGGTGAAGCGCTTTGACTGACGGAGAGATGGACGCCGCTACCCGCCGCCCGATGCACGACGAGGAACTTGCGTGCTCCTCTCCGGTGGCGACCACGCCCTCCGCGCCGGCCTCGCGCCTCGGGAACAGACTCCGTTCTCTCCGCCTCGCCGCGGGCCTGACGCAGTCCCAGGTGGCGGGCGACCGGTTCTCGAAGGAGTACATCAGCCAGATCGAGCGGGGCAAGACCCGTCCCACCGTCGAGTCGATCGCCTGGCTCGCGGGACAACTCGGTGTCGACGCTGCGTTTCTCGGGAGCGGAGTCTCCACCGACCTCCGCGGCCGGATCGAAGCCCTCCTCGCGCGAGCGGAGGCCATGACCGAGTCGCACCGGTACGCCGAGGCGGCAGAGCTCTTCGCGTCGGCCCGGCGCGACATCGGAGCAACCGGCTCCGCAGAGCTCGAGGTGCGCGCACTCTCCGGTGAGGCGTGGGCGCACCTGCAGGAGGGCGACGCACGCGAGTCCGTCGAACTGCTTCAGGTGGCTCGTGAGCTGGCCGAAGGGCCGCAGTTTTCCGACGTCGACCGGGCAGACATCCTGTTCCGGCTCGGCGTCTGCCGCTACAAGCTCTCGAGCATCGCGATCGCGGTGGCTCTCTTCGACGAGGCATTCACTCTTGCCGACGCTTCCGGTCTGCCCTGTGACCTTCTCCGGGCCGACATCCTCGGCTGGCGGTCACGTTGTCGCCGTCGTCAGCGCGACTTCGACGCCGCACGTGAGGACGTAGAGGCAGCGCTCGAGCTCGCACAGGCGGTGGACGACCGTCGTGTCGTCGCGAACACGTACTTCCAGGCCTCACTCGTCGCCGAACGGATGGGCCACTGGGTCGTCTCGCGTAACTATGCCCAGCAGGCAAAGGTGCTCTATCAGGAGCTGAACGACGAGCGCAACGTCGGCCGGCTGATGCTCAACCTGGGCGGACTTCATCTGCTGCTCGGGAAGCCGCAGCAGGCGATCGACCATCTGAAGGCCTCGTTTGCGCTGGCAGTCGAAGTCGACTCACAGCCTGACGCTGCGCAGGCGCTCGGGAGCCTTGCGACGGTGCACCTGCACCTCGCCGACTACGATGCTGCAGACGAAAACGCGCGCAAAGCGCTCGAGTTGCTCGGTGGGCGCGAAGATTTCCTGGACGAGGTTGGTCAGTCGCACATCGTTCTCGGCCGGGCGCTGCTCGAACGAGGGCGCCTCGACGAGGCCGGCGAGAGTTTCGAAGCTGCGAACGCCGCGTTCGAACAGATGGCGTCCGTTGGGCATAGGGCGGGGGCGTGGGTCGCGCTGGGTGACCTTGCGAGTCGTCGGGGAGACGACCGTGAGGCGGCACGTTTGTACAGGAACGCCGCAGAGGCGCTCCAGGACATCCGCTTCTAAGGAAGGAGGCAAGGAAATGCGTACAGGACGACTGCTCCTGCTGCTGGCGAACCTCGCACTATTCGCCGCGTGGCTTGGCAAGTTCCATAACATCACCTGGTCGGACGGCCACTAGAATCGCTGCGGGACTGCGGCTAGACTCGGGTGGTGATCCGCTCGGCTGCGGCCCTCATCGCGCTCGGCTGCGCACTTGCTCTCGCCGGCTGCGGTGACTCCGGCAAGAGCACGACCGATGCGTCGACGTCGACGACCGCAGCGCCTCCAGGAACCCTGGAGGCGCTCTGGCGTGGACCGGGCCAGGATGTCGCCATCGTCCCCGGCACCTCCGACTACGGGGCAGGGATGAACCGTGTTTCGTTCCTGATCGTCAACAAGCAGTCACAGTTGGTCGAGCGGCCAACCGCACGCGTCTGGATCGCGCGCGGACTGAAGCAGAAGCCGTATGCCGAGACGACGGCGAAGCTCGAGCCGATCGGCGTACCGGGCGGCGCCAAGGCAGACGCGCAGAACATCTACGTTACGGCCGTCAAGACGCCGACGCCCGGGACGTACTGGATTCTGGCCGAGCCCGTGGGCGGAAAACGGATCCAGGCTCTCGGGAACCTCGTCGTGCGGAAGCAGGCGGCCGCACCCTCGGTCGGTGGACGCGCGATTCCCTCTCGGAACCCGACCGTTCAACCGGGTGCCGATGCGAAGACCGTCAAGGCTGCCACGACCTCTGAACCGCCTGATCTGAACCTCCTGCGCACCACCGTGGCGGCGGCGATGGCCGCGAAGCGGCCGTTCGTGGTCACCTTCGCGACGCCGGCCTTTTGCGAGACCCGCACCTGCGGCCCGGTCGTCCAGGTCGTCCAGTCAGTCGCGAAGGACTGGCGAGGCAAGGGTGTCGACTTCATCCACATCGAGATCTACAAGGACAATGACCCGGCCAAGGGGACGAACCGCTGGGTCAACGAGTGGAACCTGCAGAGCGAGCCGTTCACCTTCGTGGCCGACCGCACGGGCGTGATCCGGACACGGCTCGAGGGAGCATTCAGCTCTGCGGAGCTCGAGGCGGCGGTGAGCAAGGTGTCGCCGTGACGCAGTCTCCAGTCGCTCGGTGACCGGACGCTTCAGCCGGTCTCCTGGGTTTCCGGCCGTGGTTAAGCTTCGGTGGTGAGACGCGTCCTCCAGTCACTGCCGGTCGGTGAGCGCATCGGCATCGCCTTCTCGGGCGGCCTCGATACGGCCGTTGCCGTTGCCTGGATCCGCGAGAAGGGCGGGATCCCGTACGCCTTCACCGCTGATCTCGGGCAGGTCGACGAGGTGGACATCGCCCACGTCCGGGACCGCGCCCTCGACTACGGCGCCGAGGAGGCAGAGATCGTCGACTGCCGGAAGCAGCTCGTCCACGAGGGCCTCGTGGCCCTCCAGTGCGGCGCCTTCCACGTCTCGAGCGCAGGTAAGACGTACTTCAACACGACTCCGCTCGGTCGTGCTGTCACCGGCACGATGCTCGTCCATGCGATGCACGAGCACGGCGTCGATATCTGGGGCGACGGATCGACCTACAAGGGCAACGACATCGAGCGGTTCTTTCGCTACGGCCTCCTGACGAACCCCGCCCTCCGCATCTACAAGCCGTGGCTCGACGCGAAGTTCGTCCTTGAGCTCGGGGGGCGCAAGGAGATGAGCGAGTGGCTGCTCGAGCGCGGCCTCCCGTATCGCGCGTCGAGCGAGAAGGCGTACTCCACGGATGCGAACATCTGGGGGGCGACCCACGAGGCGAAGGAGCTCGAGTTCCTCGACCACCCGATGGCGATCGTCAAGCCGATGATGGGCGTCGCCCACTGGGACCAGACCGTGGCGATCGAGCCCGAGACGGTGCGCGTCAGGTTCCATGACGGCTGGCCTGTCGCTCTCAACGGGAGGGAGTTCGGCGACCGGGTGAAGCTGGTCGTCGCGGCGAATGCGATCGGCGGTCGGCACGGGCTCGGGATGTCGGACCAGATCGAGAACCGCATCATCGAGGCCAAGTCGCGCGGCATCTACGAGGCGCCGGGGATGGCGCTGCTCTTCGTCGCGTACGAGCGGCTCGTGAACGCGATTCACAACGAGGCGACGATCGACAACTACCGCACGATGGGCCGCCGGCTGGGGCGGCTCCTATACGAGGGCCGCTGGTTCGACCCGCAGGCGCTGATGCTTCGACAGAGCCTGCAGAGCTGGATCGGGCTCGCGGTCACGGGCGAGGTGACGATCGAGCTGCGGCGCGGTGACGACTACACGGTGCTCGACACGACGAGCCCGAACGCCACCTATCACCCCGACCGCCTCTCCATGGAGAACGTCGAGAGCACGTTCGGTCCGGTCGACCGGATCGGTCAGCTGACGATGCGGCTGCTCGACCTCGAGGACTCGCGCGACAAGCTCGAGTTGTACGCGAGGCTTGGGCTGACGCAGGCCGGCGACCCGTTCGAGCTGCTCGGCGGCGACGACAGGTCGTAGGGGAGGGTCGCATGCGTCGTCCGGGGGTGCGGTCGGGTTCGTCGTGGTCGGGTGCGTGGGGTGGGCGGCGGAGGAGGCTGCGCCTCGCGCCTGCTTTGATCGCTCCGCGATCAAAGCTACACGTCGCCGCCGGCGCGTTCCAGCACGATCACGGGTACTCGAGCGTACGGCGAGAGACGCAGCAGCGCGCGGACAATCTCGGCGCAATCCTCCGGAGCGATCATCTCGTCGCCCGGGATCCCGGTCCAGGTGGTCATCGGCGTGTCGACGAAGCCCGGGCACAGCGCGGTCACCCGGACTCCGGCGTCAGCTTCCTCACGGTCGAGCGTCCGAGACAGCGCGATCAGGGCCGCCTTCGACGCGCCGTACGCTGCGAGTCCCGGCGTCGGCATCGTGCCTGCGATCGACGCCAGGTTGACGACATAGCCCTTCGTGGCGCGGAGGTGGGGGAGCGCTGCGCGTGTCACTAGGAACGCACCCCGGAGATTGACTGCCTGCTGGAGATCCCATGCCTTCGTTGCGGTGTCGCCGACCGTTCCTGCGATCCCGAGCCCGGCCGAGTTGACGAGCACGTCCAGGCCGCCATGGATCTCGACGTGCTCGGCCACGAGCCGGGAGCAATCTTCCTCAACCGACACATCGGCCTGCACGATCGCGGCATCAAGGCCTTGGCGCGCTGCTTCGAGTCGCTCGAGCTTCCGTCCGGCGAGCGTGAGGCCGTACCCGTCCTCGCGCAGCATGCGGGCGATGGCGAGACCGATTCCCGAGGAGCCGCCTGTGACAAGCGCTGAAGGCATGAGGCGATCCTTGCACAGAAAGAACGAAGGTCGCCAGGGGGGTGGCGACCTTCGTGTGCAGCTAGGAGGAGAGGGGGAAGGGGGTATGACTCTCCGCCCCTGTTGTTCGTCCTTTCCCCCGAGACTCCTTCACCCCGTGCGTACACTCGTTTCGTGACCGAAACACCGACTCTGACCTCGCTCGCGAAGGCCGGCGGGTGTGCCGCCAAGTACCCAGCGGCCCGGCTCGAAACGCTGCTCGCGGGTTTCATGCCGGTCGATTCCGTCAACTTGCTCGTGGGGCTCGATCCTGCCGACGATGCCGCCGTCTACCGCCTCGACGACGAGCGTGCGATCGTCTTTACGGTCGACTTCTTCCCACCCGTCGTCGACGACCCACGGGCATTCGGGGCGATCGCTGCGACGAACGCGCTCAACGACGTGTTCGCGATGGGTGGCACGCCGTTGCTCGCCCTCTCCATCGCGGCGTTCCCCGAGGAGCTACCAACCGAGATGCTGGGTGAGATCCTCGCGGGTGCGGACGAGGTCGTGCGCGCAGCCGGAGCTATTCTCGCCGGGGGCCATACGATTCGCGATGACGAGCCGAAGTATGGCCTTGCGGTCGTAGGCACCGTTCACCCGGATGGGATCTGGCCAAAGAGCGGAGCACAACCAGGTGATGCGCTGTTCCTCACGAAAGCGCTCGGCACGGGCCTGGTGCTCCAGGCACAGCGTGACGGACATGCCCCCATAGGTGCGCTCGACGCCGCCGTCGGGGCGATGCGCACGCTCAACCGTCATGCGGCCGAGGCCCTGCGGCCGTTCAGCCCGAACGCCGTTACCGACGTGACGGGCTTCGGCCTCCTCGGCCATGCCTACGAGATGGCGTCGCGAAGTGGCGTCCGGGTGGAGCTCGAGGCAGCGGCGCTTCCCGCCTTGCGTGGGGCGCTCGAGCTTGCGGAGGCCGGTACCCGCACGGGAGGCGACCGGCGCAACCGTGAATACGCGGGCCCGCACGTCGAGAGCACCGCCGATGGCGCCTACGAGGCGCTGGCATTCGATCCGCAGACCGCGGGCGGCCTGCTCGTCTCGCTTCCTGCGGACAAAGGGGCTGTGCTCGCGGCGACTTTCGCAGATCTCGGCCTCGAACTTCACCGGATCGGCCTCGTCCGAGATGGTTCGGGCGTGGCGCTCCGGTGAGCGACATCGAGGACGCGCACGGCGTCACAACGAACATGCGAACAGAGCGTGAGGTGTCACCCCGACGATTCGTCCAGATCTCCACGGCGGCTGTCTGCACGCTCTGGGTCGTCGTGACGAGCGGCGCTGTCGTACGGCTGACCGCGTCAGGCCTCGGGTGCGACAACTGGCCCCAATGTGGAGACAAGCCGTTTCCCGAGAAGGGCGGGCACGCGGCGATCGAGTTCGGCAACCGCATGGTCGCGCTCGTCGGCATCGTCCTCACGGTGATCACGTGGCTCGCCGCCCGGCGGGTAGTGGGGTTGCCCGGCTGGGTCCGGAACGTCGCACTCGTGACTGCCCTCGGAACGATCGCGCAGATTCCCCTCGGTGGGATCACGGTGCTGCTCGAGCTCCACCCCGCGGCCGTGATGTCGCACTTCCTCCTCGCCCTGCTCGTGCTGGCCGGCTCGGTTGTCGTTGCGCTCGAGGCGTGGAGCCATCGCGAAGGTCTCGCCCCTCCGGCGGGGCCCTGTTGGCTGCGGGCGGTCGCTGCCATCGGCGTCGCAGCCTGTGCTGCGCTCGTTGTCACCGGCACCGTCGCAACGGCATCTGGGCCGCACTCGGGTGGGCAGGACATTCCACGTCTCGGGCTCGGAGTCACCGACACGGTGTACGTACACGTTCGCGCCACCGCGGTGTTCGGCATTGGACTCGTCATCGTCGGGCTCTTCCTCTGGCGGCTCCGGAGTGAGCTACCGGGCATCGCACGCGCCGCCGTCGTACTGCTCGGCGTCCTCATTGCGCAGATGGCGGTCGGCGAGATTCAGTACCGCAATGCGTTGCCGTGGTGGCTCGTCGTCATCCACGTCTCGCTCGCTGCAACGGTCTGGACCCTGACCGTTGCGATTGCCTACTCGTTGCATCGGCCCGCGGCACCCCTCGTCGCGCCTGCGCTCCGATAAACCTGGATCCACTATTCTTGCGTGTTCGCCATTTGCACCACGGCAGGTGTGCCACGACTGGCAGCAGGCCCTTCAGGGATCTTGCGTGCGATCAAAGAATCCGCGCTAGCGGATTCGAGATCTTGCAAGAAGAAACTGCCCAGATCTGCAACCAAGCATTGGCCTGCGTCGCTCGCGGTATGCTCTTCCACCGCGAGCGACGCAGGCTAAGCTCCGCCGATGCAGAACGAGCTCCGGATCGACGAGCGGCCGACGTTGCGCCGCCCCGTCCTGATCGCAGCCTTTCGCGGCTGGAGCGACGGTGGGCAGGCAGCGACCCTCGCCGGGGGCACGCTCGCGCGTGCCTGGGGCGCCAGGCGCTTTGCCGAGATCGATCCCGAGGGATTTGTCGACTTCCAGTCGACGCGCCCGACCGTGTCGCTCGACGAAGGGATGATGCGGCAGATCGAGTGGCCCGAAATCACCTTCCACGCCGCCACTATCGCCGGCGCCGACCGCGACGCCGTGATCCTGCTCGGCGTCGAGCCGAACTATCGCTGGCGTGCGTTCAACAAGCTCGTCGTCGGTCTCGCGCTCGACCTCGGTGTCGAGCTCGTCGTCACGCTCGGGGCCCTACTCGCCGATGTGCCGCACACACGGGCGGCTCCTGTCACGGGTGCTGCCAGCGACCTCTCGCTCGTGGAGGAACTCGGCCTCCAGCCGTCGCACTACGAGGGCCCGACAGGCATCGTCGGGGTGTTGCACGACGCGTTCCGCGAGGCCGGGATTCCCTCAGTGAGTCTCTGGTCGGCGGTACCGCACTACGTGTCGCTCGCTCCTAGCCCGCGGGCCGCCAAGGCCCTCTGCGACCGCCTCGGCGAGCTGCTCGGGATAACGATCGACCTGACAGAGCTCGCCGAGGCAGAGGAGATCTACGCCGAGCAGATCACCGAGGCTGTCGCCTCCGACCCCGACACGGCCGCGTACGTCGAGGAGCTCGAACGGCGGGCCGACACGATCGACGAACTCATCGACGAGGCCGATCTGCCGACAGGGGAGTCGCTCGCCGCTGAGCTGACACGGTTCCTGCGTGACCGCGAGAGCGGCGACGCGCCGCCGGGCTAGGCTGCGTTTTCGGCGGGAGTTCCAGCCATTGCGTCCGGGGCCGGGTCGGCACCGTTCTCGGAGGCAGTCTCGACCGCACGAGGTGTCGCCATCCCGACTGAGGTCTCCGAGTTCGCGCTCGCCCCGGCTGGGTCGACCGCGCCGGCAGGACGACGCTTCTTGCGCCTGCGCCGGGACTTGCGTACGGGAGCCTTCGGGGCGGGAAGGTTCTCGGCGAGTGCGTTCGCGATCTCCTGCATCCCACCGAGATCCTCGCGCGCCTGATCGAGCAGCGAGTTGGCCCGCGGCGTGTAGCCGTCTGCCGACGCGAGCAGCGCCGCCCCGACCGCGAGCGGCAAGGCGCGCGCGACCTGGACGAGCTTCGCGACGTTCTCTTCGTGCCGATGGCCACGCGAGTTGGCAACCGCGCCGAGCAGGCGCTTCGCCTCGGGGAACTCCGCGCTGGCGCGCCGATCCTGAACCTTCCGGGTCGCACGCGCAAGCTTCCACGTCCACCGTCCCAGAATCTGGTCAGGCGCAGCCGCCTTGCCCTCACCGATGGCCCGGAGGAGGATACGCACGCCGGCGGAACGATCCTTTTCCCATGGTGGCGCCTGGCTGACCAGCGTGACGAGGTCGTCGAAGTCGGCTCGCTCTACTGGTGTCGCGACGCGGTCGGCGAGTGCCGTCATGCGGAGTCGCCGGTTCGGGTTCTCGGCGGCGCACACCGCAAGAAACGTTTCGAGCGCACCCTTGCCGGCACGTCCCTCGGTGAACGTGCGAGCGAACTCGGCCCGCTGGTCGAATCGGATTTGCCTGCCTGCGATCGTGGCCCAGAAGCGCTGTTCGTCGTCGTCGAGGAACTTCGGATCGATGCGCTGCCACTCACGCTGGATCACCGCCAGCCGACGGGCTACGTCGGGCGTCACGGGTACGAGCCACGGAACGGGCGAGAGCAGCCGCCGGGCCCGTCTCTGCTGACGCCGCCGCGGCGCGGGCGTCACGCGCGCGCCCTCGCGGTAGAAATCTGCATCGAGCAGCGAGTGAAGCGAGATGACGCGGTCGTTGTGTGTCGATCCCTTGGTGACGAAGTCGACAACGATTCCTGCCTCCTTGCGCGAATGCATGCGCATGATCCGGCCGATGCGCTGCTGGTAGACGCGCCGCGACGCGGTCGGGGCCAGGTGGAAGCAGACGGTTGCACGTGGCGAGTTCCAGCCCTCGGCCAGAAGCTGGGCGTTGATGAGGACGTTGATCTCGCCGCGCTCGTAGGCCGCGAGTGTTTCGGCGAGCTTCACAAGAGGCGTCTTGCCCGACACAGCCTCGGCTTTGATCCCGGCGGCTCGAAACTCCTGGGCGAGGTTGTAGGCGTGATCGACACCGGCCGCGTAGACGATCCCTGGGGTCGTCCCGAACCGCTCGCGGTAGAGGCTCGCTGCCGCCTGGTTGAGCGCGGAATGGTCGAGCGCGGCGGCAAGGGCGCGCTCCTCGAAGTCGCCGCCGACGATCGGCACGGAGTTGATCGCCGCGGCCGGCGGTACTCGCAGGCAGCGCAGTGGAGCGATCAGACCACGTCGTGCAGCATCGGCAAGCGGGAGGTCGTCGACGGAAGCCGGGAAGACGTCCGACACCTGCTTCGCGATCAGTTGCTCTGTTGCAGTCATCCCGATGTAGACCGGTTCGCTAAACGACCTGATCGCGGCGCTAGTCTTCTCGCCAAGCGCCGTATGGGCCTCATCGCAGATCACGAGCTGGTACGCGCTCCGGGAGATGTCGCCCGCGTGGCGGGCAAACCAGGCGTACGTCTGAATCGTGATCGGGTCGTCGCGGAGCGGCTCCATGCCACTGTCGATCGCTGTGGTGAAGCGTTCCGCGTAGCCTTCCGTCGTCAGGTCGCGCTGGAACTGTGCGACGAGCAGGCGGCGGTGGGTGAGAATCAGGATTCCGAGATGGCGGGCGGACTCGACGAACCCTGCTGCAGCGATCGTCTTCCCCGACGCAGTCGGGTGGCGGAAGCGGTAGCGCCGTGAGGCGCCCGGATCCTCACCGGTGAACGTCGGCTCGTCGGCCTCGTCGTCGTCAACGACGCCAGCATCGAAGTCGTCGTCCTCCTCGTCGAGCTCGGCCTCGCCTGCCTCTACGGCATGGCCGTTTCCGTTTCCGTTCCCGTTGCCGTTTCCGCTTCCGTTCTCATCCGCACCACGCTGGTTTGCGGCGATCAGCTCGGTCAGCATCCCGGCGAGCGCATCTACCTGGTGGCGGCGCAGCTCCGTTCCCGAGGCCGTCTGCGGCTTCGGCGACGCCAGCACTCGCTCGAGGCCGAGCATGAGCCCGTAGCGCACGCGCCAGCGCACTGATGGCACGCGATTGCCTGCCTCCATCTCGACGACGGCGTCGTCGAGCGCACCGCGGCGTGCGGTGCCAGGAGCGAGGGCGGCAGCGGGATCCTCACCGGGGTGGAGGAACGGCTCGCCGTACCAGGCCTGAGCGCGGAGCGCGGCAGCTTCCAAGCCACTTGCCGGCTCCGACGACGGATGTGTCGGAGTGAAGTCGGTCTCGTGCATATGCGCAGCACACGCCTTGAGTGCTGCCTTCCTTGAGGATCAGCACACTCACGCGTTTCGGGCGCGTCGAGCGGTGCTGTGCGTGGAACTGTACCGAAACATGTCGGACGGTGGACCTCTTTATTCGCCGCCGAGCGGGCGGCCGGAGACGCGCGTCGAGATCCCTCCCTGGTCGAGGTGCTTCGTCAGGCCGCCGCGGAAGAACGGGAAGCCGGCTCCGAGGATCAGGCAGGCGTCGATCTCGCCCGCGGACGCGACAACACCCTCGTCGAGCAGGTGCCGGGCCTCGTCGGCGAGTGCCTCGAGGATCGCCTCGTAGATCTCGTCCACGCTCTGTCGCGCGTCGCCTGTGAGAACGATGTCCATCTCACCTTTCGCGAGGTTTTCCAGCGTCGGTGAGAGCGGGAACCGGTCGGGATACTCGTCGTGCAGGGTGTGCAGCACGTGGTTCGCGACCCGTGGGCCGACCATTGCGAGAAGCGCTGACGGAGGCATCGGGATCCCCAGCTTCAGAGCCGCCTCGTCCGTCTCCTCGAACGTGTTGCCGTTCTCGAGAGCCTGCATCAGCACGCACGACTGACGGGTCAGCAGGCGATTGACGACGAACGCCGGTGCATCCTTGACGAGGACGCCACGCTTCCCGAGTTTCTTCGTCACGTCCCAGGCAGTCGCGAGCGCCGTGTCGTCTGTGGCCTGGGCGCGCACGAGCTCGACGAGCGGGAGAACGGCGACGGGATTGAAGAAGTGCATGCCGACGACGCGCTCCGGATGCTGCAGGCGGGCGGCCATCTCCGTGACCGAAAGGGAAGAGGTGTTCGTGACGAGCAGGCACTCCTCTGAGACCACCTTCTCGAGCGCCGCGAACACCTCCTGCTTGACGGCGATCTCCTCGAACACGGCCTCGATCACGAGGTCGCAGCCTGCAAAGGCAGAGGTGTCGCTGACGCCGGTGACGATCGAGTCGAGGAAACGGGCCTTGCCCTCGACGAGCCGGCCGCGGGTTACCTGCTTCTCGAGGTCCGCCCGGATCGCAGCCACGGAATCCTCCACCCGCGCGGCATCGACGTCCGTGATCACGAGGGGCACCTCGAGTCGGCGGAGAAACAACGTCGCGAGTTGGGTCGCCATCAAACCGGCTCCCACGACGCCGACCTTCTGGATCCGGCGCGGCTTCGTGTCCGGAATCCCGACGCCCTTCTTGACACGCCGCTCGATCAGGTCGAACGCGTAGACCCCGGCCTGGGCCTGCGGGCCGGGGAGGAGGTCGGCGAGCGCGTCCTCCTCGGAGGCGTAGCCTTCGTCGATCGTCCAGCCGGCGGTGCCCGCGATCAGCTCCAGCGCGCGGTATGGGGCGAGCGCGACGCCGTGGACGGCGTCGTCGACCGCATATCGGGCCTTCGCGCACACCGCGGGAGCGTCGGAGAGGTCAACGGCTTCGCGCGGCGGTTGTGATTCCTCGACAGCACGCACGAGCCACTCGATCGAGTCGTCGAGGAACTCGACGTCGTCGAGGAGCGCATCGGCGAGGCCCAGTTCGGCCGCCTGCCCCGCATGCAGGAGCCTGTTCTGCTTTAGCGGATTCGCCACGATCAGCTCGACGGAAGCTGCAGCCCCGACCAGGCGAGGCGTGAGCTGAGTTCCGCCCCAGGCGGGGATGATCCCGAGGAAGACCTCGGGGAAGCCGATGTGACGCACCGAGCGCGCGAGAGTGCGGAAGTCGCAGTGGAGGGCAATCTCGAGGCCGCCGCCGAGCGCGGCGCCGTTGATCGCGGCGAGGGTGGGGAAGGGCAGGTCGCGGATCGCCGCAAAGGCGTCGTGCCCCGCCTTTCCGCCTGCCCGGGCGATCTCCGGTGTCGTCGCCAGGGGGAACTCGGCCAGGTCGGCTCCGGCGGCGAAGACGAACGGCTTGCCGGTCAACACGAGCCCGCTCCAGTTTCCGTCGCGCAGGCGCGGCAGCAGGTCGTGGAGCGACGCGAGAGCCGCGCGGCCGAAGACGTTCGGCTTCTGCCAGTCCTCGCCGTTGTCCATCGTGACGAGGGCGAACGACCCGACCCGGGTCTTGACCTCCTGCAGGAAGAACTGCGTCGGGTTATCAGCCATGGCGGGTGTTCTCCCACAGCAGGGCGGCACCCATGCCGAGGCCGATGCAGAGGGCTGTCAGCCCGTAGCGAACATCGGGGCGCCGCTCCATCTCGTAGGCGAGCTGCGCCATCAGGCGCACACCCGTGGCGGCGAGCGGATGGCCGCAGGCGATCGCGCCGCCGGACGGGTTCAGCCGCGGGTCGTCTGGTGCGACGCCGACCCCGTCGCACCAGGTCAGGACCTGGACGGCAAAGGGCTCGTTCAGCTCGAAGAGGCCGACGTCGTCGATCGTCAACCCGGCCTGCGCGAGGACGCGCTCGGTCGCGGGAACCGGGCCGATGCCCATCAGGTGCGGCTCGACTCCCGTGTAGGCGAAGCCGACGAGGCGCATCGCCGACTCGAGCCCGAGCTCGGCCGCGACCGACTCGGCTGCGAGCAGGCCGGCGGTCGCACCGTCGGTGAGTCCGGCCGAGTTGCCTGCAGTGACGCGGCCGCCCGCACGGAATGGCGTGCGCAGCGCGGCGAGCCCCTCGAGCGTCGTGTCCGGCCGGAGGAACTCGTCGCGCGCGGCGACCCGCCAGCCCTCGTCGCTGAAGACGCTCATCGGGACCACCGTGCGGGCCATTACCCCATCGGTTTCGTCCCAGGCCCGGGCGGCTCTGACCTGGCTCTCGAGGGCGTAGCGATCCGCGGCCTCCCTCGTCAGCTGCGGAAAGGCGTCGTGGAGATTTTCGGCTGTCTGTCCCATCACGGCGGCGCTCTCGTCGATCAGCCGCTCGCTGACGAACCGTGGGTTGAACTCGACCTCTGCGCCCATCGCGTGATGGCCCATGTGCTCGACTCCGCCGACGACCACCAGATCCGCCGCGCCCATCGCGATCTCGCCGGCGCCCGCCGTCGTCGCCGTCAGCGCACCCGCGCACATGCGATCGATCGCAAAGCCCGGCACGGTGTGCGGCAGGCCGGCGAGCAGGGCAACGTCGCGGCCGAGCGTCAGGCCCTGGTCCCCGACCTGCGCCGTCGCTGCCAGGATCACGTCGCCAATGCGCTCGGCGGGAACGTTCGGGTTGCGGCGCAGCAACTCACGAACGGCCTTGACCGCCATGTCGTCAGCGCGCGTCTTCCAGAAGACGCCGCCCGGCCCCGCCTTGCCGAACGAGGTTCGCACACCGTCGACGAACACCACCTCGCGCAGCTCGCGTCCCATGGCCGGGAGGATAACCGGCGCGGCCACGGTGACCGGAGCTTCAGCCGTTCTCCTGGGTTGAACGCTGGAGCTCGATAACCGGCGATACTCCTCTCATGAACTGGAACGAGAAGCGTGCCTGGGCCGCAGCCGAGCACGACGCGCGGTCGAGACGACCGCCAGTGGACGGCGAGCGCGAGGACTTCCGGCTCGCCGGGATCGCAGGGGCGTCATGGGCGGAGGGTCTCGCGGCGCTCATGCTCGGCGAGCGCATCGATGCCGAGGCGCTCCTCCTCCGCGCGGCCGACGAGTACCGCGTGAGTTGGGCCGCCGCGCCGGGCGCCAGCTGGGGGCGGCCAATCGCGGCGATGCGCTGCCGGCTGATGGCCGGTGACGAAGAGGGCTTTGTGATCGATGCGACGGCGACGCTCTCGGCCGGGTCGGGCGCTGCGACGGGCTCGATTGCAGGGTATGCGACGGCGCTCGCGCTGCTCGGACTTCGCCGCGACGGCGAAGCACTCCCGGTTTCCAGTGGGTTGCAGGGCCGCGATGACTTCGTCCTGCCAGTCGCCGACGCGCTCGCGGCGCTCGCCTCCGGCGACGGTCCCGGGTATGCGGCAGCGTCCGCGGCGGTGATCCGGTCCTTCGAGGAGCGGGAGGCGTTCCTGGAGGACACCCCGGTCGCCGACACGGTGCTCGTGCTGGACGCGCTCGCCGCAACCCGCGGGCTGTCGGCGATCCATGAGCCCAGCGAGCTCCTTCCGCTTGTTGGGGCCACCCCGGTAGGGAAGAAACGCGTGCCACCCGGACGGGGAGCGGCCTGACGAGTCGGACGAGATGCAACGCCCGCGCAAAACGGTGGATCCAGGTTTAGCGCTGCCGCAGTTCCAGCGCGAAACCCGGGAGACCGGCTGAAGCTGGTCACCGGCCGGGCCGCACGTGCATGACACGCACCGTCCGGGTATGTGACGATTGGCGGCGGAGGCCGGCGGGCGGCGCCGGCCTCCCTTCCCTCAACCGACCCGACGGAGATTCGATGCCTCTCCGTCGAGGACACCGACGCGACTGTCGCGAAGTCCGGCGAGCTCGGCGCGATGACGATTCGGCCGGCCGAGGACAACTCCTACGAGCGGATGGCCGTGCTTGCCGATCCGGCCGGTGCCGCGTTGGCGGTGATCCGGCTCGCGCCCGGTTGAAGGTCGAACCCGGGAGACAGGCTGAAGCCTGTCTCCCGGACGTTACGTATCTGTGCCGGCGGCGAGCTCGCGCGAGCGCACCATCGCGGCCTGGATCGCGTTCAGGAACGCGGCGCGGACGCCTGCGATCTCGAGCTCGCGGATCGCGGCGATCGTCGTGCCGCCGGGCGAGGTGACCATCTCACGCAGCTCGACCGGGTGCATTCGCAGGTCGCGCATCTGCTGAGCGGTTCCGAGCATCGTCTGGACGACGAGCTGCGTCGAGATCTCCCGCGAGAGACCGAGCAGCAGGCCGGCCTCGATCATCGCCTCGGCCAGGAGCGCGAAGTAGGCGGGCCCCGACCCCGAGACCGCCGTGACTGCGTCCATCAGCTTCTCGGGCACGCGGACGACCGCGCCGAGGTGCGCGAGTGCCTCTTCGGCAAGCGTGACATGGGCGTCGTCGGCGTGGGCACCGGCACAGAGCCCGGCGACCCCCTCGTGGACGACCGAGGGGGTGTTCGGCATCGCGCGGACGACCGGCACGCCAGGTGCGAGATGCCGCTCGATCGCGGCCGTCGGTATCGCTGCCGCGACCGAGAGGAGTGTCTGGTCGCCGCTGATCAGGTGGCCGATCTCGCCCAGGAGGGCTTCGATGTCCTGCGGCTTCACCGCGATCACGACGAGCGCCGCTCCGGCGACCGCCTCCTCGTTCGAGAGCGTGGCGACGATTCCGTGCCGCTCTGCAAGCTCGGCAACACGCTCGGCGCGGCGGCTCGACGCGATGATGTCGGCCGGTTCGCGCCAGCCGGACGAGAGCAGCCCGGAGATGAGGGCTTCGCCGATCTGCCCGGCCCCGAGTACCGCGATCCGTCGCTCGTTCATTTCCATGGCGCAAGTGTAGAGGCTTGGATTGCGGCGGGTGTGCGTGTCGGCGAGAGGCCGGTGACCGGACGCTTCTATGGTGTCAAGTGCAGTCCTGGTGAGGCCTGGAGTTGTTGGTAGAAGTGGCGGGCGAGTTGTCGTTTGATGCAGCGGCGGGCTTCAGCCGGTCTCCAGGGTTGTGGTCAGGCGGCGCGCTTCGTGCGGAGGCGGGCGCGGCGGCCGAGGTCCGGGTCCGCTCCGGGAATCAGGCCAATTGACCAGCCGAGCATGAGCAGCTGCCCGGCGAGTCCCTGCCACTCGTCGTAGGGAGCGAGGAACTCTGCCGTCTCGCCGGCTTCGACCCAGCGGCCCCGCAACGAGCTCATCAGCTTCATGAGCCCGAGGTCGCCCACGAGACTGTGGTCATACCGTCCGAGCCCTTCGAGCGCGATCACGCCGACCGACCAGGGGCCGACGCCCCGTTCACGACAGAGCCGCTGCAGCACGACCGCAGTGTCGTGCTCGTGGAGGCGTTCGAGATCGAGCGAACGGACGAGGCGGATGAGTGTCGACGCCCGTGAGGTCGCGAGCCCGTGGCGCCGGAGGTCGACGGGGGAGAGTCGGGAGAGGCCATCACGTGTCGCGACCGCGACGCCGAGTTGTCGAAGGATCGATCGCTCGATCGCCGCCGCGCGGCTCGACTCGATCAGCTGTCCACACATCGCTCTGAGCGTCGCGTGCGCGACGGTTGGGAGCCGCAGCGGCCGGTAGCCGACGAGCGCGCGAGCCGCCGCACCGAGCAGTGGGTCTCGGCCGAAGCGCCGGTGGAACTCCGCGGTGTCGTCGTGGAGGGCGAGCATGAACCTCGCGCACTCGAGGCCCTCGTCGGTCGCGGCCCGGACGACGACCTGTCCATCGGGTCTCTGCCACGCCGTTGCAGTCGAGCCGTCAGCGAGAGCTCCCCGCCAGGCGCCTCCACGGCTCATCAGGCGGAGCCGGTACGGGCCACTCGGGGTAACGACCTCCTCGACCATGTTCATCTGACGGTATCGGGACGGGCGGAGCGCCGCTCTGCCCGGTACCTTCGCCCGGATGAGGTTCGTGGACGCCGTCTCGCTCCGCTCGCGCCGGAGGAAGCTTCGGCTCTTCCTGGACGAGGTGCGCCCGACCTCGGCCACGACCATCCTCGACATCGGCGTCGACGAGGTCGGCTTCGGGGCGGAGGGCGGCCAGTCCGGGTGCGGGACGCACAACTACTTCGAGGAGCACTATCCCTGGCGCGATCGCATCACGGCGCTCGGGTTGCATGACGGCACGAGCTTCCGCCGGCGTCATCCCGAGATCGCCTATGTGCAGGGTGACGCGTGCGCGCTCCCGTTCTCCGACCAGTCGTTCGACGTGGTCTTCTCGAACGCCGTGATCGAGCACGTGGGCGACATCGACCGGCAACGACTCTTCGTAGCCGAAGCGCTTCGCGTCGGCCATCGCGTGTTTCTGACGACGCCCAACCGGTGGTTCCCGATCGAGGTTCACACACGACTGCCGCTCGTCCACTGGCTGCCGAAGGGCGCCGCGGACCGAGCCTACGACCTGGCCGGCAGGGGTTGGGCG
>Ga0315273_10000889_pt1 | contig 32686 bp, 27 predicted proteins | sample YL17G02_0_MG_FD_205753 | JGI IMG/M metagenome (GOLD analysis project Ga0315273, IMG submission 205753) | Sediment microbial communities from Yellowstone Lake, YNP, Wyoming, USA - YL17G02_0 | ecosystem: Environmental > Aquatic > Freshwater > Lake > Sediment | place: USA: Wyoming | collected...
GCTCGCGGCAAAGGCTGGCTACAACCCCGAAGCCGCTGTGACCTTGTGGAGGAAAATGAACGGCTTGTCGAAGTCAAATCCACCGCAGTTCCTGAGCACACATCCCAACCCGGAAAATCGCGAGAAGGCACTGGCTGCCCTGGTGAAGCAAATGGAAGTGTACTACCACCCTGCAGCAGAGCACCCGGTCTATGCCCTCAACGGGCAGCCGGCATTCAATTGACCTGAGACTTCAAGGCATGAGCAACACCAGCGAAGCAGTCGCCGGAACCAGGAGCGGGGAACAAGCTGGCGACAAAGATGCAGGCAACTCGCAACTAAGCCGCGTACTGGGCGGCGGATTTGCCATCGCCGCCAGTGTCGGCACGGTTATTGGCATGGGCATCCTGCGCGTACCGGGTGAAATTGCCGCAGTATTCTCCAACCCGGTGGTTTACCTTGGCCTGTGGGTAGTGGTAGGCCTGTTTGTATTGATGAACATCGGCGTCGCGGCGGAACTGGTGGGAATCACACCCCGCTCGGGTGGCTATTATGTGCTGGTGCGGCGGGGCCTGGGGCCCTATCCCGGTTTTCTCATGGGCTGGATTGACTGGATCAGCTTTCCGGCAACCATTGCCATCAAATCCACGGTGTTGGCGGAATACCTGGTCCTGCTTATTCCCGCTTTGCAGTCCTGGAACAAGCCACTGGCGGTAGTCATTACCTCCTGCTTTGCCGCCCTGCAAATCAGGGGGGTGGTGCTGGCCGCGAACATCCAGCAGGTTGCGGCGGCCATCATGAGCGTTATCCTGGTCAGCATCACACTGGCCCTGCTGCTGGCCGACCCGGTGGTTGTCTCAGCCCAGGTTGCGGTGGTTGCGCCCCAACCCAGTTTAAAGGAGTACGGACTGGTCCTGGCTGCCATCGTGTTTACCTACGATGGTTGGCTTTCAGCGGCCTATTTTGGCGGGGAAATCAAGGGCGGCGGCGGCGCGGTAGCGAGGTCCTGCGTTCGCGCTGTGCTGATCATCCTGGTGCTGTACATCGGTTTGAATGCGGTGCTGGCATTTACTGTGCCACTCAATCAACTGGCCGGGCAGGAACTCGCTCTGGCCCATGCACTGGACATTACCTGGGGCGCCGGCACCGGAACCTTTGTCCTGGTCGCGGCAGTATTCATTCTCATGGCGCATCAAAACGGCAATTACATGACGGCGCCGCGAACACTGTATGCGCTTTCAATGGATGGTTTTGGCCTGGGCAAAGCCAAGCGGGTGAACAAACGTGGCAACCCCATATTTGCCGTCCTGCTCACCTGGATGGTGGCTGTCGCACTGATCCTGGCCGGCGGTTTCGAGTACCTGCTGAACCTTTCGGCCATGTTTTATATTGTTCTTTACGTAGCCGTGATGTTCGGTGTTTTCATCCTGCGCCGCAAAGAGCCCGAAACTGAAAGGCCCTATCGCGCCTGGGGGCACCCTTACACCACGGTGCTATGCATCACCGGATGGACGCTGATTACCGGCTTCATGGCTTATACTGCGCCGACCAGCGCCTTGAGCGCCCTTCTTATGACGGGGGCATCCGTGCCGGTCTACCTGGTGCTGGCGAAACTGAGGGGCAGGAACCCGGCGTGAAAACGTGCCCAAAAAAGCGTGCGTGTACAGTTGGTTGTGAGAAAGGCCAGTGGTAAGCTGTAGCACTTTTTGTTGAATTGTTTGATTTTTCGATTTAAATGCTTATCTGCCCAAAGTGGATGACTAAGGTCAAACAAATGATAAACTGCACTTATTGCTTAACAAATCCTTTACCACCGGTTAAAATGAACCGTTATAATAATTCCGGAAACCAGAGTAATTTCAGGATTTAACGGTCGGAAAGAACTATATAATCTTGAATGGTAAACTGTTAGGTGTTCGTCATGAGTGTGTCCGGGCTGGTCAAGCAGCTGTAGATTTGCTTGACTATCCTTGTGCTTGTATTGGGCTTTTGCCTGATTTACGCATTCCTGCGAGAACAATTTAATCATGAGCTCAGGCGCAGTATCGGTGAAACAAAAATGACATCTAATGCACCAACACCGATAGTTAAGAACGCAAAAGGCTGCATTCACGATGAATGAAAACTCTGGGGTAGAGCAATTGCAAGCCACGAAGACACCTGCAAACCATCTGCAGCCAACATCTGTGAACTGTGATTTGGCGCTCAAGAGTGACGGATTTTCCGGCCTGGCTGATGCTTTGGCTTATGCTGCCCGGGGCACCAGCGGTTTCAATTTTTATGATCACAGCGGCCAGCTTGAAACGGTGCTGAGTTACCGGCAGTTGCTGGCGGACGCACAATCTCTTGCCCGGCGTTTGGCCGGGCTCGGATGTCCCCGGGGATCACGCGTCGGCATCGTGGCCGAGACCGACCCCATGTTCCACCGATTTTTCTTTGCCTGCCAGTTTGCCGGGCTGGTACCCGTTGCGGTGCCCGCAGGCATTCAACTGGGTGCGCACAAAGCCTATGTAGGGCAGATCAGACGCATGCTGGAAAGCTGCGGTGCATCAATTGCCGTGGCACCTGAGTCCCATGCCGGTTTTCTCGCAGAAGTTGCCCGGTCGCTAAAGCTTGTCATGAGCGGCACACCTGCGGACTTTGACCTGCTGCCCGAATCCAGTGAAGAACTGGTGCCTTCCAGCGGTGATGATATTGCTTATCTGCAGTACACATCCGGCAGCACACGTTTTCCACGCGGTGTTGAGATCAGCCAAACCACAGTGCTGAACAACCTGAGCGAGATAGCCGCACATGGACTGAAACTTACCCGCAATGATCGTTTCGTTTCGTGGCTGCCGTTCTACCACGATATGGGCATGATCGGGTTCATCCTGGTGCCCCTGAGTTGCCAGCTTTCGGCTGACTATCTTGCTTCCCGTACCTTCGCCATGCGCCCGAGGTTATGGCTGAAACTGATTTCAGACAACCGGGCTACGATTTCTTCCAGCCCGACATTTGGCTACGCGCTGTGTGCGCGCAGGCTCAGGCCTTCGGATTACGAGCGCTATGACCTCAGCACCTGGCGGGCAGCCTGCGTGGGTGCAGAACAGATCAAACCCGAGCCTCTGCGGGCTTTTGCACTGAACCTGGCCCCCTGCGGGTTCAATGCCAAGGCGTTCACGGCCTGTTACGGCATGGCAGAAACTGTGCTGGCAGTCAGCTTTGCGCCTCTGGACTGCGGTTTGCAGGTCGACTATGTCGACTCTGAACTCATGACAACGACGGGCGCAGCGCAGACTGTTGCGGCCAGCCACGAAAATGCTGCCGGTTACGTGGATTGTGGCGCCGTGATGCCTGGATTTGAAATCAGTATCCGCGATGCGCAGGGCAATGCCCTTGCGGACCGGGTCTGCGGGGAAATATTCCTCAAGGGACCCAGCGTCATGTCCGGATACTTTCACGATGCAGAATCGACCGCCGCTGTATTGTCTGAGGACGGCTGGCTCGATACCGGGGACATTGGCTACCGCGTTGGCCAGCACCTGGTCATCACCGCCCGCAGCAAAGACGTGATTATTATCAAAGGCCGCAATATCTGGCCGCACGATATGGAAAGTGTGGCCGAGAAACTGGATGAAGTTCGCCTCGGCGGTGTTGCCGCTTTCGCGGTACCGCAAGATGACGGTGAAGACCAGGCCGTGCTGGTAGTTGAAACCCGCGACCGTGACGCCGAAAGCCGTGATGAGCTGATCCACTCCATCTGGGCGCTGATGCATGAGAACTTCGGCATCAATGTATTGATAGACCTGGTCAAACCAGGCACGCTGCCACGCACTTCCTCAGGCAAGTTGTCCCGCTCCCAATCCCGCGCCGGTTACTTTGAACGCCTGGCCCAAAGCGGGCAGGCTCGCCTGATACCAGGGATCGGCAACCGCAGGATCGCCTGAACATGCCCGCATCGTTGCCGAAGTCATACCCATCGAGTCCCCACTCCCGCCAGGCATAAACACTGCGCCAGTACTGTTGACCGGAGCTACCGGATTCATTGGCAGGCGCATCCAGTCTTCACTCCTCGCCGCGGGATTCCCGCTCAGAATCCTTTTGCGTCCGGGTTCCAAACACGCCCGGCGCCTGGACCCACGCTGCGAGGTGCATAACTGCAGCCTGTCCGACGCCGGGGGATTGCGCCATGCGGCCGAGGGCGCGAGGGCCATAGTCTATTGCGCCGGCAGTGTACGCGGCAGGTCGCTGGATGATTTTCTGCCCGCAAACGTCGCGGGAATAAGCGCAATCCTGCAAGCCCAGGCAGCGCTTAAGTCGCAGTCCCCGCTGCTCTTGATCAGTTCCCTGGCGGCCAGCCGGCCAGAGCTCTCACACTACGCCCGCAGCAAATTCCTGGGTGAGCAGGTGCTGCGCGAGCACGTTATTTCACCATGGACCATTTTGCGTCCACCTGCGGTGTACGGTCCGGGCGATACTGAAATGCGGCCCATCCTCAAGATGGTTCGGCGCGGCCTGGTGTTTGTTCCCGGCGGCAAACCGCAACAACTGTCACTGCTGTACGTGGATGACCTTGCCAGCGCCGTGCTGGCCTGGCTGGGCGCCTGGCAGCAGTGCAGCAACATGACATTCTCTATCGATGACGGACGTGAAGGGGGCTACGATTGGCCAGCCATCGCGCACGCCGCCGGTCGCACCAGCTACCACAGCCTGGGCATACCCTATTTCGTGCTGGCAGGAGCGGCGCGGGTCAACTGGCTGGTCTCCAGGGTAGCGGGCTTTGCCCCCATGTTTACTCCCGGCAAGGTGCGGGAACTGACTCAGACTGACTGGTTATGTGACAATACCGCTTTCGTGCAGGCAACGGGCTGGACGCCACGCACCCAGTTGCCCAGCGGGATCCGCCTTAGCCTTGAAGACCGTGACTTGAAAACCTGAAAATGACGGAGCACTCTTGAAAAGCACCAAGGACAGTATCGAACAGCAGATCATTGCTTTGCTGGTTTCTTACCTGGCACCTCGTTGGGAATCAGACCCGCAAGCCCGGACCGAAATTACCGGCGCCACCAATCTTACTTCCGATTTGACGCTGGATTCATTCCAGGTCATGGAGTTTCTGATGGAAATCGAAGATGCTCTTGATATCGCGGTTGACATGAACAGCTTGTCGGATGTTCATACTGTTTCTGACCTGGCCACCGTAGTTGCGAGCCGGGTACACGCCTGACCCGGGAGCTTCCATGGCCCTGTTGGATAAATTTGCAGCGGTAGCCGCCATTCGTGCGGGGCTGAACACGAGCTCTCATGATCCGACCCAGGTCGTGATCGACACCATCATTTCCGCCACCGAAGGCATCGTTGAGGGCCGCCACACGATCCTGGCGGGCACCAATAACTACCTCGGACTTACTTTTGACCCTGCGTGCGTAGCCGCTGGCCAGACCGCACTGGCAGCCCAGGGCAGTGGAACCACCGGATCACGCATGGCCAACGGCAGCTATGCAACGCATGCTGCATTGGAGCAGGAATTAGCGGATTTTTACGAGATGCCCTATGGCATGGTGTTTTCCACCGGCTATGCAGCCAACCTCGGAACCCTGGCAGCCTTGCTGACGCCCGGTGATGCCGTATTGCTGGACGCGGACGCACATGCCAGTCTCTATGACGGTTGCCGCATGAGCGGTGCCGAAATATTTCGCTTCAAACACAACGATGTCGTGAGCCTGGAAAAGCGCTTGCAGCGCCTCGGTGAGCAGGCAGAAAACTGCCTGATCGTGACCGAAGGACTGTACAGCGTGCTGGGTGATTGTGCACCCCTGGGACAAATCGTTGATATCGCGGAACGCTTCGGTGCAAAACTGCTGGTGGATGAAGCCCACTCGCTGGGTGTCTACGGTGACCAGGGCCGCGGTGTTGCCGAAGTTGAGGGTGTGCTCGACCGGGTAGATTTCGTGGTCGGCACGTTCAGCAAAAGCCTGGGCGCAATGGGCGGATTCTGCGTCAGCCGGCACGCCGAGCTGAAACTGTTCCGCTACGTGTCACGGCCGTTCATCTTCACCGCTTCTTCCAGTCCATCCATCATCGCCACCACGCGCGAAGCCCTGCGGCAGTTAAGGGCAAGGCCGGAATTACGTCAAACCCTGTGGCGCAACGCCCGCCAGCTGTACCAGGGATTGCAGTCCATTGGTTACACCACCGGCCCGGAAGTCAGCCCGGTAGTGGCGGTTCGAATCGGAGAGAAAGAAGAAGCCTTGCGGTGCTGGAACCGATTGCTGGAACTGGGCATTTACGTCAACCTGATGATTCCACCGGCTTCGCCGGACAGTTCCAGTTACCTGCGTTGCAGTGTCAGCGCCGCACACACCACGGAGCAGATGGAGACCATCCTCAAGGCGTTCCGGCAGCTACGCAAGGGTTGAAACTTCTGCACACTGTCTTCAGCCCGACCCCATTAACGCAATCCCCTCACCAGCCTGATATTCAGACCCAGGGTCAGCAGCATGGCACAGATTGATGCCAGGCCCGGGCCAATCAGGCCAAAATAGCTGGTGAACAGGTAGAACAGCCCCACGTAAACGACTATGCCCAGCAGGCTGATATGCAGCAGCCTGGAGGCGTGACCCATGGCATAGGCCGCAGCGCGCAGCGATGCGCTGGCCAAATCGAAAGAAGCCGCAACCAGCAGCAGGACCATGAGGGGCTTGGCGGGCACGTAGTCCGCTCCCACCAGCGCCAGTATCGGCGTACCGGCGACGTATGCGAACGCTGCGCACAACAGGCCGCCGCCACCGGCGATGAGTGCAGTCTTGAAGGCCAGTTGGCTGAAACTGGTTTCCTGGGCGTTCCATGCGCGTGTCAGGTCAGGAAACAGCACCTCGCGCAAGGTAACTGCGGGTTGGGTCAGTATCGACGAAGTTTCGCGCGCCAGGCGAAACAAGCCCGCGGCCGCAGGGCCCAGAAGATTGCCTGCGAGCAAAGTCGACAAGTGCTTGGGTATCAGGTCCACATTAGTCTGCCAGTACACCACGCCGACGAACCTCCAGAAACCACTGTCCTGTTCCCTCAACTCACGCCAGCGGAAACCTTGCCACAGTGGAGTCTGCAATTTGCCGCTTAACTCGGCAAAACCACGAACAATCATGTACAGATTACCGAGGCAGAAACCCAGGCCCCATACCACCACAAAAACCAACATCGGTGCATCCACAGTCCAGGCGATCGCAACCAGCACCATCCGCACCAGCGGCCCGACGGTGTGCTGGATACCCAGCACGTCGAAGCGGTCATACAAGCGCAGCAAGCCGCTACTGGTGTTCACGGGAGTGGTGAGCAGGACCAGCGAGTACCACATGGCCCAGTTGCTCATCTGCGCATCCCAATGCAGCATCCAGGTGGCAAATGGCACTGCAGCCAGGGCAACCAGGGTCGCGACCACGGTGGACGAGAAATCCACCACTACCGTAGAACGCAGCAGGCTCTTGAGTTTTGCTTCTTCCCCCTTGTCATGCATGGGTATGCCAAAGCGAACGATGGCCTCGAAGGTGCGGAAATTCACGAAGCCCTTGATCACCATGATGTAGGTATGCAGCAGAATTACCAGCCCGAACTGCTCCACCGGCAAGGCATTGGCCATGAGACCGGTGGCCACGACAGAGCAGATGCCAGCTATGCCGCGCCCACGCAATACGCGGGTAAAGTTCGTCAGCACCCGCTTCAGCACTGGCCAGTACTCATCGGAACGGGCTCATTGGACCGCGCTCGCTGGACAGGCAGTCAACGGAAAGACCCACGGCGATATAACTGCCACAGCAGCGGCCAACCAAACAACAGCGGGTATTTGCGCTGCCGCGGAGTCGGTTCGATAACAGTCTGGGAATGACGACCAATTTTCCACAGGAGATAGTCGAAGCCACCCGCAAAAGTCAGTGCTGCCTTGAGCACGCGCAGGATGGACAGTAATTTGCCCTGCCCTCGTCGCAGCCACCAGGTTATGGACACCTGGCGCCGTTGTGCAGGGCTGGAATCGTTCACAAAGTGACCCGCCTCTCTGCCAGGGTGGAAAGCAGGATTACCAATCGCAAGTGACGCAACCATGGATTGGTAGTAGGCCGCATTGTGCGCAAACAGGTCGGCAGCATGTGTGGCAGGCTCGGAACGCAATTCACAGCGGTACGTCAATGACAGCCCGGTACCAACCAGGTCAGCCGCAGTGAACTCACCCGGCAGGCAAGGCACTACCCGGCGGATAAACGTGGCTGCAGCCTGGCTGATCGCAGCCACAACCCGGGCGCGCGTTGCATCATCCCGACAGTACACCAGGCCACTGGGCTGAGCAAAGCGCGCCCAGAAATAGGAATGAAAATCATGGTCCATGGCGTGCTCAAAACGGCCCACAGTCATCAAGGCATACTTGGCCCGCGCCTCGTTTGGCGGTTCGCCATATCGCACCTGGTATACGTTGGGAGAAAGCACCCAGGCCAGCATTGCCTGCCAGCGCGAACGCATGGCGGCGTAGTCATCCAGCAATACGTAGAAATCCAGCATGGTGTCGCGCTGGCCGCGCAAGTACGAACCGTAAATCACTATGGCGCAAACTCCTGCGCCGTAACGTGCACGTATGGCGTCCAGCAAGCCGTCCCGCTGTTCATCCGGCCAGTTGCAGGCAGAGATAAGCTGCCCGGCCACCAGTTGCTGCACGTTCTCAGGCTTTGAATGCGCCACGGGTACCACCAAAAATGCGGAACGAGCGGGCATGGGGACCAGTGGCCGCATTGTCTGCGCCGAGCCATGACGTCAACGGACCATGCATGAAGCGGGACACCAGGCCCTGCGACAGGCGCACCATCATGACCCCGGTAGTAAACACCGTCCACCCAACGACGGCCAGGAAGCCCCAGTCTGGCCGGCCGACCAGTACGCTGAGCGTAAGCAGGATCATGCAGGGATTGCGGCGCGCTGTTACCAGACGGAACCAGGCATCGAATGGTCGCCAGGTAAATATGGTGCAACTGCCCAACTGGTTGAACGCCAGTTCAACAAAGCGGCCCGCTGCATAGGCCGCTATCATCAGCCAGGACAATGCGTCCACATCCAGGCCGAACACGGGCGGAAACAGAGCCAGGGAAACGCCCCAGTACACATACCAGATCGGAGGATGCAGCAGATCTATAAGGTGATCGTACAAGTGGCCAAACCGGCTGGACTGTATGGTCACTCTGGCCAGCTTGCCATCAACCGTATCGAGCAGGGTCATGACCCACCCGGCTGAAAGGCCCGCTGCATAGTGTCCTTCACGGAAAAGATAACAGACCAGCACGACCAGCCCAAAACCAATGCTGGTCACCATGTTGGGCGTCAGCCCGAGCCGGGCACACCAATGCACCAGCCTGCGCGCCGGCCGTGGAAAAAGGAACTTGGTTACGATATCTGTGACACCACGGTACGCATTGCCGTAGAGGAGGTTTTCAAGTTCATTCTTGCGCTGCTCCGTAATGAGCTCCAGCAAGGGCGGGCGGGCACTGCGCAGGGCCACGTTGAAAGCGGCGATATCTGCGATCTCGAGCCGGTGCATTCCACCAGGAATGGCCTTCGATCCGGAGACGAGAAACTCCAATACCTCCTGTGCGCGGGAGGCCGCGACAAAAGCCGCAGCCAGCGTGCCATCCGGCGCTACCAGCACCGAACCAGGATTGCCCATCAGCCCCTTGAGCGTGCGTGTCTCGAACAGGAAACGGCCAAGGAGCAACAACACCTCACCCTCAGCAGGGAGTTCTCCGGAGTCACCCAGCCAGTTCACCTCACCGATCTCACGGGTCTGCCGGCGCAGTCGTTCCATGGAACTAAGCCCCCACAGCTTGGCGGGAGCTTCTGACAGGACAAGGGCGGATAGGGTCATGTTATAGTTCGCTCGCTGGGTTCGCTCGCCGGGTCAGGAACACTGGAAAAGCACATCCCTTGCCGGGCACGGGGCCGGGCGCGGGAGATTATAACAACACCGGCACAATAGTAAGGCATGTACTGTATGCGTCTTATCCATATTACCGACCCGCACCTGAGCACATTAACCGGGCAGTCCTTTCGCGCATTGAGCATCAAGCGACGGTCCGGCTATCTGTCCTGGACACAAAACAGGCAGCGTATTCACCTCCGGGACACGCTGCACCAGCTGATCACGGCTGTGCGCAGGGAGTCTGCGGACCAGATAATCCTCACCGGGGACCTGGTGCAAATCGGCCTTGAAGACGAGATCCGCGAAGTCAGCGGCTGGCTTGCGGAACTGGCGCCGGCGCAGCAAGTTTTTTTTGTACCTGGAAACCATGATGTGTATGCCAGGGATTCCTGGGCTGCTCTACGGCGGTATTGGGATTTTGTACTGCCTCCCTCGCCGGCAGGAAAACCGGACACCTCCCGTTCAGGCTATCCACTGGTTCGGGACATCGGCAGCATCCGCTTGATTGGGGCATCATCGGCCTGCGTTACTCCCTTGTTTTCTGCCCGCGGTAAAATCGGTCCAGACCAGTTGGAGCGCCTTGCTCAACAGCTCACTGAAGCGCGTGAACAAGGACGCATGCCTTGCCTGGCCATTCACCATCCTCCGCTCCCGGGCATGACCGTATGGCGTAAAGCACTGCGAGAAGTCAAAGTCCTCAAAACCTTGATTTCAACTCTTAAACCGGCCCTGGTATGGTGCGGTCATTTACACTACAACAGCGAGCTCACGGAGGGGGATTGTCGAATTTTCTGCACCACCTCCGCCTCTCGTGTGCACCGCGCTTCCTACCGGGTGTTTGATATTGCGCAAACCATGGGCGCAGGACGCCCTTGCTGGAGCATTCACATGCAGCTGAAAAGCTGTGCACCCGGAACCACCGGGTTTCGCCCGGTGAACGAGCAGCGCTGGAACTTCACGCTTTAGCCGGAGCACTGCGTAGCGCTGCCCGTTTTTTATGACTGTCCAGGAACTGGGCATACACGGCGACAACGAGGACGACCACGGCAGGCGTCAGGATGATGCCCGGCGGATTCCATTTCAGCAGGCTGGCAACATGACCGGAAAGCTGCTGTAAAAGGTAAAAACCAATACCTATGAAGCCGCCCATCACGACGCGCTGGCTGGCAGGGATGGCGCGAATCGATCCCTGCAGCATGGGTAAGGCCAGCAACGCCATGCCAATCACTGCAACTGCAATGCTCAACTGCTGCCACAACACCACCCGGTAACGGTGTGTGTCCAGCCCGTTGTCACGCTGGAAATCAATCAAGCGCCACAAGTCGGATGGCGCCAATGCTTCCAGCGGCAACACCAGGACGGCGACTTGCTCAGGGCTCAGCAGCGCCGGCCAACGCAACTCTTCATGTTGCTCCACCTCCACCCCATGCCCGGCAATGGAAGTCACCGTCACATCCTTTAACACCCAGTCGCCTGCGTCGGCTGCGCTTGCCTGGCCGGCCTGCACCAGTCGCACGAAACGGCCACGGTCATCCATCGTGAAGATCTCGATTTCACTTAGCAGCAACCCGTAGCGGATATTCGCGACATGAACAAACTCATTTCCAGTGCGCGTCCAGAAACCCGCGTCCCCAAGCGCATCAAGCCGTGTTTCCACCAGGGTTCGCGCACGCAACTCGTTAGCTTTCTGCTCGCTGACGGGCACCAGGTAGCACTGCGCCAGCACAGTCAGAACGGCCATCACCATGGCCAAAATCAGCACCGGACGTGCCAGCCGCGGACGTGACATACCGCCAACCTTTGCGGCCATCAACTCCTGGTGGTTAGCCATGACGCCCAGGCCCATCAGTCCACCCAGCAGGGAGGTGACCGGCAGCAAATCAATGGCGAGTCTCGGAGCAGAGTAAAGCACAACCAGGTAGGCATCAAACTGGGTAAACACGCCCTTCCCGACGTTTTCCAACGCGTCCGCAAGAACGAAGAAACTGAACAGCAACAGTAACAACAGCAGGACCGGGATCATGCCCATGATGAAATTCCGCACGATGTAGCGATCCAGCAGGTTCATGCCCGGCAGGTTCATAGCTTGCCTTCTGCTGGCTCTGCCGGCCTGCGGCTAAGTCGACTCTTGCTCAACCATTTGCGCCACGGCATGTACATGGCTGTAACCAGAAGAATCGTGACGCCTGGCACCCACCAAATCGTGTTGGCCGTGCCCTTTTCTACCCAGGTACGGCTCATGTCCAGCGCATTGAAATAGATCGCATAGAACATCAGTGCCAGAAGAACCCGAGCGTAGCTGCCCTGGCGCGGTCGGCCCCGGCTCAGCGGAATGGCCAACAAGGCGAGTAATAGCGCGGAAACCGGAGTCGATAAGCGCCATTGCAGCTCGGCGCGGTCCGGACCGGACACGGCATTGACCAGGTCACGCGTCGGGCTGGCCTTGGTCTTGTACCCCACAGGCTTGGCTTGGCCAGCGGGCAGCCACATTGAAAACGAACCAAGCTCCGCAAACAGGTCAGGCGCATCCCTCACCGACTTGAACAGCTGGGCATCGAAAAGTGTCAGCCGGATAAAGTCCGGACGTGCCTCATACTCCAGCTTGCCGTTAACCGAGGTGATGAGCTGCAGGTCCCTGCCTTTTCCAGAGCGGATAAAGACGCCATTGATACTGCCATTTTTTTTAGAAATATGCTCAATGAATACCGTGTGGTCAGAATCCTTGAAGTGGTAAAACTGCGCTGGATGTATGCGGTCGATTTCAGAAGTGGCGGCAGCCTCGGCCAGGATGGAATAACTGCTGGCATAGGCCCACGGCCGGACCGCCACTGACAGAAATCCAGTAACCAGAGCAAGCACCAGGGCCAGTACCATCACCGGTCGCATCAGCCGCTGTTCGCTGATGCCGCTGCTGCGCATGGCGTATATCTCCGAATCGCTGTACAAGCGGCCCATGCCGATCATGATGGCGAAATAAAAACTCAGGGGTAGCAGGACTTCCAGCGAAACCAGCGAGCGTAACAGGGTCAGGTGCACCACCTCGCCGGCAACCAGTAAACCGCTGTTGGCTTGCACCAGGTACCGGGTCAGGCTGTAGGTGGTAAATATGATCACCAGCACGGTAACGATAGCCAGGAAAGGCAAGCCCACCTCGCGCACCATGTAGCGATCAATGATCATATCTGCTACTTCTCAAGGACTACCCCCGGCTAGCCTGTTATCATTTTGGTCATTCTTCGCCAACACGCCCACCAAACATGCGAAATTCCACCCGTCAGTACCATAGCCCAACAGACCACGCGACTTCCGCGTTGCAGGCACCTGCGCTGATACCTGCGCTGGCTGCATTGTTGCTGATGGTACCGCAGCCCCGCGCCAGCGGCGATGAGCAGGGGTTCCGCATTGGCCACGAAGATGTGGTTTCCATCCGGGCCGACACAGCCTGGGAGGACATCGAACCGGACACTGTCCATTTCGAAGGTCATTTTGAGATGCAGGTGCGCGACTGGATGGTGCATGCCGACAGAGCAATCCTGTATGGCAAACTCGATGACCCGGACCACGTGGTGCTGGAAGGTTCACCTGCCCACATGGAGCTAAGCTACACACTCGGCGAACGGACACAGATCATACAAGGCCAGGCAAGCAAGATCTTGTATGACCGGAAAGCGGCGCAGATTCGCCTGAGCGGTGATGCGCGCATGGGTCAGGGTGACAAAATACTGCAAAGCAATGAGATCGACTACGACATCAAGACTGACCGGTTCCACACGGAGGGTGAAACCGGCATCAACATCAATCCAGGCAGTGGAAAATAGTGGTTCAATGAGGAAGTGGCTTTGCGTCCCTCTGGGCATTTGTATCCGAGGCGGAGAGTTCCGCCGCAGATGATTTGCGCTGCCAGCGGGCCACCGCATTTTGCGCATGCTTCAGGTCATCAAGGTCATCTACTTCACACCAGCCACTGCCATGGATGGAACAGATACCCACATGGCCTGCACGGGCAAGCTCGTCAATGGCCGAAAGATACCACCGCGCCAGCCCGTCCGGCCCGCTCATCAACGATTCGACCTTGTTGACGAAAGCCTCTGCTCCCTGCTTGCTGAACAGCATCATGCCGATGGATTCACCGTTGACTTGCCTGAGTTCCAGTTTCTTGCCAACCTTCAGCAGTCGATCGCCTGCTGCAACGATTTTCATATCGTCGCTGTCATACTGGTCTTTTTGGTCTGTGGCCAGGGTGATGGGAAATGCGCTGGCTGATTTGAGCAGGCGGTCCAGTACGGAAGTTTCGAACAGTGTGTCACCATTGATCAGCAGGAAGGGATCGCGCATTTCACCCCGCGCCACCCAGCAGGTGCCGAGGTTGTCGGACAAGGCATAAAACGGGTTGTACAGCGTACGAACATCAATGCCTTTTATCCGGCTGACGGCATCTTGAACCACGTGATGGCCAAAGCCGGTGACGACAACTACTTCCTTGATGCCATTGGCAGCAAGTGCCCTGATCTGCCATTCCAACAAGGGCCGGCCATCCACCTGCAGGCAGCATTTGGGCATGCTCTCGGTCAATGGCAACAGTCGCCGGCCCTGGCCGGCACTGAGAATAATCGCTTTCACTATTTTCGTCCCTCGCTACAATCAATTGGCCGGGTCTTTTGGCAGAAACTGGAATGACCCAGGACAACCCAAAAACATGGCAGAATTTTACACCGTTTCCAGCGCACAATGTGTAATCCCATGTTTTCCCGAGCGGTTCTATCACCGGTAAGTCAACACCAGCGTACAATACATGTTGCACCATCAACACACTTGCCGGAACCGGACAAAGCCTTGACTCCACGATCGAAAATGGCGCACGCCGTTTTCCCATTGCAATGCAATACAATAATGTCGGCAAGTCTTGAACGGAGAACCCCATGCTGACCGACCTTCTGAGCGCAGATCATGCAATGACCGTGCATGCCGACGTCTGCGTAGTCGGTGCAGGAGCAGCGGGCGTGGCCCTGGCCAGGGATTTGAACATCGCCGGCCGTTCGGTGTGCTTGCTTGAAGCGGGCGGTCTGGACTTTGAAACCGATACCCAGGCCCTGTTTGCAGGCAACAACCCGGGTATGCCTTACTACGATCTCGACCGCTCGCGGCTGCGATTTTTTGGTGGAACCACGAATATCTGGGGCGGACGCTGCGTGCCCCTTGATGCCATAGATTTTGAACGCAGAGCCTGGGTACCACACAGTGGCTGGCCCATCACCCGGGCAGACCTGGAACCGTGGTATCGCAAGGCACACGACTCCATGCAACTCGGAGAGTTTGACTACAGCCAGTCGCTGTGGAAAAAGCTGGGCATCGAACCCCTGGCCTTCGATCCGTCCGAGCTGTCCACCCGCTTCTGGCGCTTCGATACCATGCGCGAGCGTTTTAACCACAGCCAGAGTGAGGACCTCATGAAGGCTGAGTTTGTGCAGATTTTCCTGCACGCCAACGTCGTTGCCATTCACACCGACGAATACCAGAAACAGGTCACTCATATCGAGGCCCGATCCCTGAAGGGCCACCAGCTAACGGCACGTGCGCGGCATTTTGTATTGGCTTGCGGCGCCATCGAAAACGCCAGGCTGCTGCTGATTTCGGACGACAAAATTGCTGGCGGTATCGGCAATGCACATGACCAGGTTGGGCGCTATTTCATGGAACATCCACACGGACGCATTGCGCACGTGGACACCACTGATCCGGGCGCTTTCTGGGCCTTGTACCGTAAACGCTACCCGCGCAAAGACGTGCCGGTGATGCCAGCCCTGGTTACCTCGGAAGACTTACAGCGAAAAGCCGGCATCCTCAACAGTGCCGCCACCTTCAAGCCGCTGCGAAGCCCGGAAAAGGGTGTTGCAGTAAGCCAGCAGGTGTATATGAACCTGAAGCACACCCTGAATCCTTCGCGCTCGGGGCGCAGCCTGTGGCACGGTTACCGTGCTGTCACGGATTTCTTGCAACGCCATGTTTCCATGCCCCTGCTGCGTGCCGGAGTCAAGCTCGCGCGCATGCAGCTATACGTCATTGCGCGCGCTGAACAATCTCCCAACCCGGAAAGCCGCGTGCTTTTGTCGGACCAGCGCGATGCGCTGGGTTGCAGGCGGGCAGATCTTAACTGGCAGATGTCTGCCCTGGATAAACACTCCGTGCTTGAACTGGCCTTGTCCCTGGGGCGCGAATTCAGCCGCCTGGGCCTGGGCAAGGTCACCACCATGGACTGGTTACACGATGGCTCCAGGGAATGGCCGGTAGATCCCACCCTGGGCAATCACCCGATTGGGGGCTACCATCACATCGGCACCACGCGCATGAGCGCATCAAAGGCTGAAGGCGTAGTCGATGCAAACTGCACTGTGCACGGCATCGCCAACCTGCACATTGCCGGAAGCTCGGTGTTCACCACCGGCGGTTGGGCCAACCCGACCTTAACTCTGCTGGCGCTGGCCCATCGCCTGGCCCAGCACATCGACAGGGTGCTGTTGAAAAACTGATCTCGCTTCTGTCCGCCACACCAGCCTTTGCATGCCCGCTATCAGAACGTGTAATTGAAGATAACTCCGTAGGTGTTTGGAATATCCCAGTTAGCCTGCAAGGTGGTGATATCCGGGCGAGCGGCCGGGTTGTACACCCTTGACCCGTTCATCGTGGCCTCGTCTGAACCATTCAAATAATAAAACTGCAGACTAAAACTGTCATTGGGCGACTGCCACATAATCCTCAGGTCGGTGCGATTTTGTGAACCTTGCTCCAGCCCGGGCAGGTTGATGTCATTGATGTAGTATGCGCTGGCATAAGTCGTTTGCGCATAGGGCGTCAGGCTACCCCAGTCCTTGAAGTGGAAAGTGTACGCGGCACGCAGCCCAACCACCCAGTCCGGCGATAGTGCCGGGCTCCAGCCATCGAAATTCAGCAGGTCACCTTCCGAATGCCCCGGAATATCGCCCAGGCCGGCATAACTCGCGGCAGTGTAATTGCCAAATTGCGCGTGGGTATAGGCAATGTTCGCGGCAAGGTCCCAATTCTCGGTGGGATTCCACTGGACTTCAGCATCTACACCAGTGGCACTGAGTGGCCCGCCGTTGCCGGTATATTCCGTAGCCTCCGGCGAACCCGGAAAGGGCAGGACCAGGAAAGACTGTGACTGAACATCCTTGAATTCATTCCACCACACCGAAGCATTCAAACCAACCGTGTCATCGACAAACCGGCTTTTCATGCCGAGCTCATAAGCCGTCAGTTTTTCCGGGGCCCAGGTTGGATTGACCCCGCTTGCCGTATTGTTGCCCCCGGCCCGATAACCGGTCGAAACCGAGAGGTAGCTCATGATGTCCTCATCGATATCGTATTCCAGCGCCGCCTTCCACAGCACATCATCCCAACTGCCCTTGACGCCCGTTCTGGTCGTTTTCTTTTCGTCGTTCCAGCGCAACCCACCCGTCGTGCGGAAACGGTCGGTGATGGCGTAACTCAGTTGCCCAAAGACAGCTGAGGTTTTCGCAGTATACGTGCCATTAACGTCCCAGGAAGGCTGTGACAGGTCACCGTTGTCATCCTGCAGATAGCCCCAGTCCGCATCCCGGCTGGACTGGTACATTGCCGCCAGCCAGGTGAGGTCTGAGTCTTGATTTGAAATGATGCGCACTTCGTTGGACCATCCCGTCTGGGAGGTATTCCAGCCCGCAAATGCCGTTGTATTTACCTGTCCCAGGTTGGTGTAGTCGTTGTCATAAGTCTGCTTGCCGTGAAATGACGTGTAATTGAACAACCACTGCAAGGAAGCAAAGCCCATATCCCAGTTCAGGTCCACGGTGTTCAGCCAGTTTTCGAACTCTGCCGTGCCTATCATGTTCCGATCCACGGTCCAGGGCCCGGCATCCGGAGCAGCACCTGCCCCCGCGAACTGGTTGCCTGCTTGTAACTCGCCATCAACATAGGCGCCAACCTGCTGGTAGCCCCAGGGAGCAGAACCGTTGCCGTTTTCGTCCAAATACCTGCTCCAATACAGGACGCTGAACACATCGCTGGGCTGCCACAACACGCTCGCGCGCAAGACCTGCATCGCGCGGTCGTTCATGTCGTCGGCATCCCCGGAAATGAAGGTGTTGTCGATCAGGCCGTGTTTGGTATCCGACAGCCCGGCCAGGCGAAAGGACAGCGTGTCGGAGGTGGGTATATTCATCGCCACGCGCCAGCGCGTCTTGTCCGGCAGGCCGTTTTCCAGCTCGGCGTAGCCGTTAAAGCCGTCAAACGTGGGTTTGTTGGAAACAACACTGACAGCGCCGGCATAGGCTTGCTGCCCAAATTCAGTGATCTGTGGACCGCGCAATACATCAACGCGCTGCACATCCAGCCAGGAGTTCATTTGCTCTGTCGTGGTGGCGATGTTGATGCCATCTTCGTACACCGCAACCACCGGGGATGACTCGGCCCCGGTGGAGTTGGTCCGCGCTCCGCGCATGGCTTGCTGCACTTCATGACCGGTCTGGCCGAAACGCAAGCTGGGCACCAGGTACTGCAGGCGGGTCACATCTTCTACGCCACCAAGCTGCAATTCTTTCGGGCTCAGCAGGGAGATCGACGTTGGCGTGTGGAACTGCTCTTGTTCCGCAGCGCGTGTCCGGAACTCGTTATAGGCTGCCAAGGCCTGGCCAGCTGATTCGCCTGCCACCGCGACAGGGGCCGCGCCAGGAGTTACGGCGGGACTCGAAGCCCCAGTTGAAGCCTGGGTCGAAGCCTGGGTCGAAGCCTGAGCCGAGGGTGCGCTCGACACAGCGGCCGTGGAGCTTGCGCTTGCGCCAGATTGGCTTTGGAGCTTTGCAATGGTCTCGTTGGCAGCCTTGAGCTGGGCCTGCAATGCAAGTATCTGTTCCTGCATGGCTTGCTCACGATCCGTCAGGGTTGAAGAGTCCGGCGTCGTAGCGGCAATTCCAGCAGTGGAAAAGGCCAATACCAACACGGCCACGGATAAAATTGGAAACAATCGCATAAGGAACTCCAAACAAATACAGTTTTTTTAGAATGATTATTTAACGGCAGGCAGGCACGGAGTCCATGGTAGCCCATACCCCTCGCCCAAACGTGAAGATATCGTTGTTAGTGTTCGGAGGGGCGCTTGAGCCAAAAACTCAAATCACGGTTCAACACCCGGGAAAGCAGCGCAATATCGTCGCGCAGCACTTCCCGCAGAATACCAAGCATCGGCTCAGAAAGCGGGTCGGGGGATTTATAAACCCTGTTCAAGCCGGTAATCCGCTTGATGAAAATCTTTTGCTTTGATCCATCCTCGTTATACTTCCGTTTGCGCCTTTGCAGGGTGTCAACTATTTTTCCACCGCGCACAACAGGCGCAAAAAGCAGTTTCTGCAACCAGCCGTAACGATACATCTGGCTGCCCAATTTGCGTTCAAACGTGGTCTGTCCGTCGTAGTCCACGCCAAGAAATTGCACAACCTTCCGGTAGACCGAAAGCGGTTCCGCAATCAGGTCGTCAAAGACAATAACGTGTGCCTGGTCACGCCCCACGATCTCGAACAAACGGTTTATCTGGAAACCCAGTTTTGCCACATCGCTATACAGCAGCAAGCGGTGATCCAGGCATCTCCTGGGCAACTGTTCCGATCGCGCACGCGCGGACTCCAGGCTCCATGCGGTTGCAAAGTCTTGCTCATCCTCCTGCAGCAAAAAAAGCATGCGCTGATGGTAAGAGGGCAACATGCTCAAGGGATTGCGCACCATTGCAATAAACCGCGCCTGCGGGTTGAAGTGCAGGATACGCTGCAAGGCCTCCGGCAGATGCAGGTACGTTACCGAGCCTTCGCCCATGACCCGGTGGCGATCCGTGCAATGGCCGAAATAGCGCTCGAGGTAATCGTGTTGCAACTCGCTTGCAGTCGGAATACCGGTAATGCGCGAAAAATAGTGGGATTCTTTTGGCCGTGAAAAGCCGATCTGCGGATTGCGCGCCAGGTAGCGGCCCAGCGCCGTCGTGCCACAGCGTGGCGCACCCACGATGAAAAAATCCGGAAATCGATTGAATTGTTCCATGTGTTTTGCTCGGGTGCTTACGGCCAGGCGGGCATTGTCTTTAATCGCCAGGACAGGTGGCGGTTGCTAGGTATGGCCATCTTGCAGCAACACAGACTGTGCCAGGTCACGATCAGCCACCGTATCAACATCCACCGCAGCCCTCGCTTCCATGACCAGCACACAGGACGCTTTGCATCCGCATCGGTCTGACAGTTGCTGCAATGCCTGCTGCAGCGACACCCTGCCCAAAGCGCAGCGCAGAAGAAATCCCATTCCGAGCTTTTGCGCAATTTTCCATGGTCGCTTGCGCTCTGCTTCAACTGTTTTCCAGAATTCCAGCGCAGCCAGGCCCACGGGGTTTAGCACGACAAATAAATTGGTGCTGCAAAAACTGCCGTCACTGTACTTCTGCACGGTGCGTTTTGACTGTGGAAATGCAGCATGCACGATGGAGTAGGGGGTAAGGCCGACAACGATGTCACCACCCACTGCCCGCGCATGGCGACAAAACGTGTCCACCAATTCCGCTGTGAGCAATGCATGGTCCCCGGTAGTCAACAACACCGGATATTGATCCAGCGTCTTTATGGCTTTGATTGCACTCGCGCTGGGCCCGGCTTCCGGTTCCAGCCAACGGAACGAAGTTCCCGCAAGTATGCGTTCAAACTCGGGGGCATCCTGATATACGCTTTTTGCCGGACCACACAACAAGCCGCCGTTGATCTGATCGGCGCCGGACAATGCGTCTATCACCCGTTGCAGGGCAGGCCTGCCGGCCACGTCGATCAGGACGCTGGCCTTGAGCCCAAGAGCCCGGCTAAGCGGGCTGCCGCCTGGCCGCTCACCGGCCAGCACTACTGCTGAAAACATTCTTTACCCTAAATGCGAACTGGAAATTACTGACTTGACCCGCGTCAACAGCCATCATGGCCGAATGGTACACGATAAAGAAGTCGAGTAAAGTTCGCGCGGGAAAGTCTGGAACACCGGCATGGCAGAATTAAGAAATGCGTAAGTCATCACGAAAACCTGGGGAAGCACTGGGCCAAGCCCGCAACTATGCCGAGTGGCAGACGGCAGCGGAGGAACTGGATCGCCTGGATGGCAGCGCCAGGTGGCGCGAAGAAGAAGAATCCACAGACTACGACTACCGCCTGATCTCCTCACGCGCAGCCTTGTTGCACCGGTTGCGCCAAAAAAAGGACTACGACCAGCTCGTGTTCCGCCTGCGCGAGGAGTTGCACGGTAACCTCGGCAACATGGCCAACCCGGCTCTGTATCAACACGCGCGCGCCGGCAGCAAACGATTGGTCAACGAATATCTCGACGAAGTCACAGCTGCGCTGAACCTGTTGTGCGACAGCAACGTGAAGATCCTGCCACCCTCGCGCAAACGCCGGTTCTTCAACCGGGCTGCCCGCAGTTTCGGCCGCTCGGCGTTATTGCTCAGCGGCGGTGCTTCCCTCGGGCTGTTCCACGTTGGCGTTATTGAAGAGCTGATGGAACAAAAGTTATTACCCAGGGTAATAACCGGTTCCAGCGCGGGTTCAATCATTGGCGGGTTCCTGGCAACGCACACCGATGAGGAGCTTGAGCAGGCCTTGCAGCCGGATGAGCTGAAGTACAAGTGGATACGTGTCTTTGGGTTCAGCGACGTCATCAAGGGCGAAGGTATTTTCGACCCCAGGCAATTGCGTTTGTCCATCAATCGCAATATCCAGGACCTGACCTTTCTCGAAGCTTATGAAAAAACCGGCCGCATCCTGAACATTTCGGTTTCTCCGGCCGAGCCAAACCAGTTTCCGCGCCTGCTTAATTACCTGTCCTCACCCAATGTGCTGATACGACAGGCCGCCCTGGCGTCCAGCGCCATTCCGGGCCTGTTTCCCCCGGTACAACTGAGAGCACGAAACTACCGTGGAAAATCCGTTCCCTATATGCCGCAAAGCCACTGGATCGACGGCTCTGTGCATGAGGATATACCCAAAGAAAAAGTCAACCGGATGCATAACGTCAACCATTACATCGTCAGCCAGATCAATCCGCACGTGGTGCCTTTCCTGAGTGATGAAGCCGAAAAAACCGGAGTGATGCCCTTTCTGCAGGAAGTGGCCATCAAGGGACCCATGCTGCAGGTCGAGCACATCCTCGACATGGTGCAGCGCTATTTCGATGTGCCGGGGCTTGGTTCCATCCTCAAGAAAGCGCACGCTATTGTCGGTCAGAATTACAGTGGTGATATCACCATTTATCCGCAGCGCAACGAGCTGAACATGCGCAACCTGTTTGCCAATGCAAGCACGGAAGTCGCGCAGCAACTGATGCTGGCCGGGCGGCGCGCGACCTGGCCAAGGATAGAACGCATTCGCAACACGACCCAGATCAGCCGTAGCTTTGACCAATGCCTGCAGCGCCTGGGTGATCGATACCAATATGTAAAACGATAAGAAGCCGGAAGTTTTCACCGGCACTATGCGTGTCGGCGCTGGCGCCCGGTGAAGTAAAAAATGGTTCCAATGGCTGAAAATAGTGCGGTCGTGAGCCACGACTGGCCACTGGCGAAGGTCAGCAACCAGCCGCACAGGACCAGTGCCATGAGCGGAATCAGGTACCCGCCGGGAAGGTCGAACGGCCGTGCGTCATCGGCAAGAGCCGTGTGCAGGCGTGGCAGGGCGAGGACGCAGGCGGCATAGGCCAACAGGCGAACCACCGTAGACATCGCAGCCAACCAGATAAAACTTCCACTCAGGGACAGAAACAGCGCCAGGCCGCCAATGAACAAAGTCGCGTTTGCCGGCGTGCCGTAGCGCTGATGGATCGCACCAAACCAGCGCGGCAAAAGGTGCTGGCATGACATCGCATAAACCATTCGCGGCACGGCAAACATGATGGAAGAACAATTGCCGCCCACGGAAAACACCGCCCCGGCCGCCATGACTGCGGCGCCTGCTGACCCCATCAGAACCAGTGCGACATCAGCCAGGGGCGCCTTGCTGGCAGCAATCTCCGGGATTACGGAAATCACCACGATCTGAATCATTACATACAGCACGGTGATGGCAACAACGCTGGATATCAGGGCGCGGGGGATGTCCCGTTGCGGATTTCTTGCCTCGCCAGCAGGCACCACGGCTCCTTCAAACCCGACAAATGCATACAGCAGAACCAGCAAGGTTTCGCCCAGGCCGTCGAACGCCGGCAGGCCAGCGTTGGTGAATATTTGCGGGTTCAGATGGGTCAGGCCCAGTAACACAACCAGGGTCAGGGGTATCAGTTTGAGCAGAGTGAAAGCGAAAATGGCCTGCATTCCCCGGCGCAGCCCGACCACATTTGCCCAGGTGAGGAAAGCGCACATGAGGGTCAGGGCGATCTGCCTGGTGATTCCCTGCCCCAAGGGCGCCCAGAACCACGCTGCGTAGGTCAACAGCAGGTTGATATTTGCCGCAAAGGCAGTAACCCGGGAGAACGCGTACAACCATCCGACCTGGAATCCCGCAAACGGGCCAAATGCGTGGCTGACGTAGGCCATGGGTCCGCCCGTGCCACTAAAGAAACTGGCTGCACGAGCCATCGACAGCACCACCGTCATGATCATCAGGCTGCAGATCAAAAACAGCCAGGGGCTGAAAAGGCCGCCAGCGGCGGCAGCCACGGCCGGCAGGGCAAAAATGCCTGCGCCAATGACGCCATTCAAGGAGATGGCAGCAAACCCCAGGCGGCTGATTTCACGCTTCAGACCGGGTTCGGTTTTAATCGCTGTTTCAATTTCAGTTTTGACTGGATCAACCATCGCAGGCAGCAGCGGACAGATTCACGGGAGGATGCACGCCTGGTCGTCCAGCACTGCTTGTGGGGCGCCAGACATTTCCGCCAGCAGGTCCGTCAACATGTCTTCGTACACCAGCAGCGAGCTGTCCTTGAGGCGATCGACGTAGAGTCTGCCATCCAGGTGGTCGAACTCGTGCTGGAAAACCGTGGCCAGGAAGCCTTTGAGTTCAAGCTCGAAGGGCTTTCCCTGCAGATCAAGCGAGCGGACCTGCACGTGTTGTGGCCGTTCCACGAAACCGCGCAATCCGGGGACGGACAAGCAGCCTTCCCAGTATCCCGCAAGCTCTCCGTCCAGCACCTGAATTTCAGGATTAACAAAAACCGTAAGGGGCATCGCCGGAATCTCACCATAACGGGAGGTCCCGCCGGGAATCTCAATAATGGCCAGACGCAGCGATACATTGACCTGCGGGGCTGCCAGCCCTATTCCGCCAGCATGGTGCAAGGTGTCGACCATGTCCGCCAACAACTCAAGCACGGGTTCGCCTGACAATTCATGCGGTTGCAGTGGCCGCGCCACCTGGCGCAGCGTGGGGTGTCCCATGCGGATGATCTCTCGAACAGCCATACACGATATTGTATGCTACAAGACCACCATGCCAGAATACGTAACGATGATCCATCGGGAGCGCGCGTCCGCCTCGCCAATCTGGTAATCGCCGATTACCGCCCAAAGCAATGCAACCACGGGAAAATTGTCATGAAAAAACAGCTCGCTATAGTGATCGCCGCCAGTCTCGGCTTGATGGCCCTCTCCGGCTGCCAAAAGGAGGCGGCGCCCGTTGCGGCAGAACCAGCGGCCGTCGAAGCTGTACCCGTCGCGCCGGTATCCGATTTGCCGCCGCCGAACCCTGAGAACAACGCCTACTTCGGCGACGTCCATGTCCACACCGGCTGGTCGTTTGACGGATTCACTAACGGCTCCAAGACTACACCTTCGGATGCCTATGCCTGGGCACGAGGTGAGCCGATCACGGGCAGCGGCGGCCCTGAAATGCAGATCAAGACGCCACTCGATTTCTATATGGTTTCCGATCATGCCGAAATGATGGGTGTGTTCAACCAGATGGCGAATCCCGACAGCCCGCTAAGCAAAACCGAGCTCGCCAAGGGCGTGTTGTCGCCTGATACCAACACACGCATGCAAACCTTTGCCGGGGTATTGCGCGACATGAGCACCGGCAATCTTGATCCAATGCTGACGGATACCAAATTTGCGCACAACGTATGGCTGGATATCGTCAAGGCCGCCGATGCCAACTACGTCCCCGGCAAGTTCACCACTTTTGCCGGTTTCGAATGGACGTCGAATCCGCAGACGCGCAATTTGCACCGTGTCGTGGTATTTCGCGATACCGCGCACCTGCCCGAGCTGGCGCTGTCGGCGCTCGATTCGGACGATCCCGAAACCCTGTGGAAGTGGATGGGCGAGCAGCGCGCCAAGGGTTCGACGCTGTTCGCCATTCCACACAATGGCAATGCCAGCGACGGCCTGATGTTCGATCTGGTCAAGCGTAACGGTGAGCCGATCGATGCGGCCTACAACCAGACCCGCGCCGACAACGAACCCCTGTACGAAATTACCCAGATCAAGGGCACCTCGGAAACCCATCCCGACCTGTCGCCAACCGACGAATTCGCCGGTTTCGAGCAGTGGGATTACACGCTGTCGGCGGATTACCAGCGGCCAACACATCGCAAGGGCAGCTTTGCCCGCCAGGCGCTGCTCGATGGCATGAGCCAGGCGGCAAGTGGCGCCGGCAATCCGTTTAAATATGGTTTCATTGGCGATACCGACACGCACAATGCCGCCGCCAGCAACGAGGAGTACAACTTCACTGGCAAGTTCGCTTTTGAGAACAATGCCAAAGAGAGGCTGACTGGCATCCCTGGTGCGCCGGCAGGCCAGATCCAGCAGATCCAGGAATTCAGCTCGGGTGGTCTGGCCGGCGTCTGGGCCCCGCAGAATACCCGCGAGGCCATCTATGATGCGATGCAGCGCAAGGAGACCTTCGCAACCTCGGGCCCGATGATGAAGGTGCGCTTCTTCGGCAGCTTCGACTATGCCACCGACGATGTGAACAAGCCGGACTTCGTCCAGCTCGCTTATGCCAAGGGCGTGCCGATGGGGAGCGACCTCAAGCCGGTTGCTGGCCCGGGCACCGGCAAAGCACCAACCTTCCTGGTCACGGCGATCAAGGACCCCAAGAGCGGCAACCTCGACCGTGTCCAGATCGTCAAGGGCTGGCTCGACGCGGCCGGTGAGCAGCACGAGAAGATCTATGATGTCGCCTGGTCAGGCGACCGCAAGATTGGCGCCGATGGCAAACTGCCGCCAGTCGGTAACACGGTTGATCTGCAGACTGCAACATATACCGATGCCATCGGCGCTGCGCAACTGGTCACCGGCTGGACCGATCCGGAGTTCCAGGCGGACCAGCGTGCCTTCTATTACGCCCGTGTCCTTGAGATACCGACCCCGCGCTGGAACACCTATGATGCAGCCCGCCTGAACATGCCGCCACTGACCACGGTACCGGCGACCATCCAGGAACGCGCCTGGAGTTCACCGATCTGGTATGCGCCAAACTGACGGAAAGAATTTCCATTTCTAAAAAACGGAGCCTCGGCTCCGTTTTTTTGTTAGTTAGCTTGCATAATTTGGTGCGGGGGGGGTTATGTTAGACTGGCAAAAATCAAATTCAGGACCTTGACTCTCTTTTTATTACTTACAGCATCAGGACAACCAGCTATGAAAGTTAAGCAGATTTCAGTCATGATTTCCCTCAGTCTTTTGCTATTGGCGCTGAGCGCCTGTAAGCAGGAAACGCCGCCAGCCCAAACCACCGTAGCAACTGCTGAAACCGCAACCACACCGGCAGAGACCGCACCTGAGCCTGCCTATCCGACGCGCGCCTATTTCGGCGATACCCATGTGCACACCGGCTGGTCGGCAGATGCCGGACTCGATGGCGCCATTCTCTCCCCGGAGGACGCCTTTCGCTTCGCGCGTGGCGAGGAAGTCAAATCGAATACCGGCCAGATGGCCAAGCTGAAACGGCCGCTCGACTGGATGGTGATTACCGACCATTCCGATGGCATGGGCACTATCAGTGAGGTCTTTGCCGGCAACCCCGAGATGATTTCCGATCCATTGTTGAAACAAATGTATGAAGCGATGCACGCGAATGATGAGGAAAAATCCAGGGCCGTGATGCTTGAGGCGATTAATCGGCAGTCGAATGGCACGTTGCCAAAGCAGATTATGGATCCGAAGTGGATGGTCTCGGCTTGGGAAAAAACCGTTGAAATTGCCGACAAGTACAATGATCCCGGCACGTTCAGTGCCTTGATCGGCTTTGAGTGGACACCCAACCCCGGTGGCGGAGACAACCTGCACCGCAATGTCATTTACCGTGACGGTGCCGACCTGGCGGTGCAGGAGCTGCCGTTGACGAGTTTCCAGACCATGGATCCCGAGAAGTTATGGGAATGGATGGAAAAATATGAAGCGAAAACCGGCGGCAAGATGCTGGCCATTCCGCACAACGGCAATTTGTCGAACGGCCGTATGTTCGAGGAAACCACCTTCAGCGGCGGCCCGCTGACCAAGAGCTATGCCGAGGCGCGGCAGAAATGGGAGCCACTTTACGAAGTGACCCAGATGAAGGGCCAGAGCGAAAGCAACCCCGTCCTGTCGCCAACGGATGAGTTCGCCAGCTGGGATTTGTGGGACCGGGGCAACCTCAACGGTGCCGCCAAGAAGCCGGAAATGCTCCGTACCGAGTATTGGCGTGAAGCTTTGAAATCCGGCCTGCGGCTTGATGCGACTCTGGGCGCCAACCCGTTTAAATATGGCGCCAACGCCGCGACCGATACCCACACCGCGCTGGCGACTGCTGATGAGGACAATTTCTGGGGCAAGTTCGCAGGCACGGAGCCTTCGCCGACACGCTGGAAGCCAGTCATGATTGGCGCAGGCAGTCCCGGCGAGATTTACAGCTGGGAGCAGGCCGCCTCGGGCTATATGGGCGTCTGGGCAACTGCCAATACGCGTGCGGCGCTGTGGGACGCGATGAAGCGCAGGGAAACCTTCGCGACCACCGGCCCGCGCATGAGTGTGCGTTTCTACGGCGGCTTTGATTTCACTGAAGCCGATACCGCGGACCTGGTCAAGGCCGGCTACAGCAAAGGCGTGCCGATGGGCGGCGATTTGAAATCAGCTCCCGATGGTAAAGCTCCGGTGTTCCTGATTGCGGCAATGAAAGATCCGGATGGTGCCAATCTTGATCGGGTGCAGGTCATCAAAGGCTGGCTCGGAGCCGACGGCAAGACCCAGGAAAAAATCTATGAGGTGAAATGGTCCGGCGATCGCAAGCCCGACGCTAACGGCAAGTTGCCGGCAGTCGGCAATACCGTCGATCTCAAAACCGCCACCTACACCAATAGCATTGGCGCCACTGAATTGGTGACCCGCTGGAGTGATCCCGACTTCGATCCGAAACTCAAGGCGGTCTACTATCTGCGCGTGCTCGAAATCCCAACACCACGGTGGACTGCCTATGATGCGGTGCGTTACAACATCACGATGCCTGAGAATGTCGCGATGATTCATCAGGAGCGGGCGTTCACCTCGCCGATCTGGTACGCCCCCAACTGATGTCCAGCTGATCGATTGACCAATCAACGTGCGGCGGAGCCTGGTGCTCCGCCGCATTTTTATGTGGAGCCGGGTTTGAAGATCAGATCGTTATTGAGGGAACCGCTGCTGCACTTCCTGTTGCTCGGAATGGCGCTGTTTTGGCTGTAAGCGCCGCGTGCGCCAGAAGCTGGAAGTGCTGATTGAAGTTGCCACCATCGATGCGGCACGCCGCTGGGTTGAGACCGCCTCAGTCTCAGGCTTGAAGTGTGTCGGCTTGATCTAATTTTGCGCATATGATTCGCTTCATCGCAAAATTAAATGTCACCCAAAATTAGGGTTTCTTTTTTATTCAGTGAGTTGAAATTCTTTTGTAATCTACCGGGTCAAGAACCCTGAATAAATCGAATTTTTTGCCGGTTGACACGTGGCAGGACCAGGAATAATGTTGGTCCCCCGTCCAAAGAAATCTGTCAGCCGGAAGGCCGACCCGCCGGAAGGCAACGACAGATAACAGAAAGCGGAAAAGCCCAGGTGGTACTGGGCACGTCACCCGGACCGGGCTCTGTCTACAACGGTCATACCACGAGGGTGACTCGAAAGGGATACGCGGTCCCTTGAGATAGACGCCAAATGCCTCAGGGCAAGGCGTCGATAAAGAAAGACGGAGGTAGAAGATCCGTGACCGGAGCCGAGCGACAGAGCAAGGCGGAGCCGGACGAAGATGGAAAGGCCTTAGGAGGATCTGCAGTCCACTATAAGCGGAGTTCCAACACTTCTACTCGGGGAGGAGGCGCAAGCCTCCTCTCTTTTTTTTACCCTACCTCGAAATAACTCTCTACAATCACCCGCGCTGTGCAATCTTGTCGGCCTAATGTTGGTCCAATTCCTTTACAATGGCGCCTGCAAGTGGAATTCATCAGACTGTGCCGGGTCGTTACCCGTGTTGCACGATTTTTCAAGAGCAAAAAGGCATGCTGGAAACTGAACAACAAGCCAGGCAAACCCCAAGCGTAAGGACATCAGCAGCCCCGATTATCCGCATCCGGGACCTCGTATTCAGGCGCGGCCGAAATACGATTCTCGATGGCATCAGCATGGATATTCCGCGTGGAGCCATCGTGGCCTTGATGGGCCCCAGTGGCGCAGGAAAAACCACCCTGCTGCAATTGATTGCCGGACAGTTGCGGCCGGACGAGGGTTCAATTGAGATTAATGGAACAAATGTTTCTACCCTGTCGGACCGGGAGCTGTACCGGTTCCGCAGGAATATCGGCGTTTTGCTGCAAAACGGGGCCTTGTTCACCGATCTTACCGTGTTCGAGAACATTGCCACCCCGGTGCGGGAGCACACCGACCTGCCAGAAGCCCTGATACGGCGGCTGATCATGACCAAGCTCAATTCGGTAGGCCTGGGCGGCACTGAAGACCTGATGCCGCACGAGTTATCCGGTGGCATGGCCAGACGCGTGGCGCTGGCGCGGGCTGTTGTGCTCGACCCCCTCATCATGCTGTACGATGAGCCCACCACCGGGCTTGATCCGATTGCCGTCTCCACCGTGCGCACCCTGATGCGGGAGACCAACGACGCCCTCGGCCTCACTAGCCTGGTGGTTACACACGATGTGGTGCAGGTGAGTCAACTGGCCGATTATTGCTATATCATCGCCTCGGCCCGGATTGCCGGTGAAGGTCCGCCGGGTGAACTGGCCCATAGCGCGGATCCCGGTATTGACCAGTTCATCAACGGCAAAGTTGAGGGCCCTATCGCATTTCATTACACCTCCGCCGATCGTGAATGGAGCCTGCTGGGCTGAGTTGGGGCAGACTTGGAAACTAACATTCGATCCGCGCGCTTCACCGCACCCATACAGACAGCAGGCCATTGCCTGCTGTTTCTGTTGCGCATGCTGGCCGGCCTGCGGCCCGCACTGGCCCAGGTCCAGTCCATACTGCAGCAGGTATACCTCATCGGCGCGCGCTCGCTGGTCATCATCATGATCTGCGGCTTTTTTGTCGGCATGGTGTTGTCCTTGCAAGCCATCAATGCGCTGGAACAATTTGGCGCTTCAGACCAGGTCAGCCTGCTGGTTGGCAAATCACTGTTCCGCGAACTGGGGCCGGTCCTTACCGCACTGCTTTTTGCCGGTCGTGCCGGCACAGCCATCACGGCCGAAATCGGCCTGATGCGGGCCACCAGCCAGATTGACGCGATGGAACTCATGGCCATCGACCCGGTGCAGCGAGTCGCCCTGCCCCGTTTCATGGCGGGCCTCATTTCGGTTCCCTTGCTGACGGCCATGTTCAATGCCCTCGCTATTTTGGGCGCCGTGGTATTTTCCATTGGCGTCCAGGGACTGGATCCGGGGATTTTCTGGAGCAAACTCCAGACCGGCGTTTACTTTGGCAAGGACTTTATGGGTGGAATGTGGAAGAGCCTGGTGTTTGGCGGCATCGTCAGCCTGGTAGCGGTATTCTTCGGTTATACCGCAAAACCCACCGGAGCCGGTGTGGGAACGGCAACCACCAATACCGTGGTGCTCAGTTCCGTGCTGGTGCTGATTTTCGATTTTATCATGACGTCGTTTTTGACCTGAGGTTGCACTATGCGCGCCAATTACAAAGTGGAGTTCGCTTCCGGTATTTTCCTCCTGCTGGGAATCGCAGCGCTGATCTGGCTGGCCACCCGGGCCACAGATTACGGCCAGGAAATCGGCAAGGATACCTACCAAATCAGCGCACGATTCACTAACATCGGTGACCTGAGAAGTCGTGCACCGGTGAAAATTGCAGGCGTGCCTGCGGGCTTGGTGGACTCGGTCGAACTTGACCCGGTCACCTTTGAAGCCATAGTGCACATGGAAATCTCGTCCCGGTTTAGTGAACTTCCAACGGACACGGGCGCCTCAATTCTTACTTCAGGCGTACTCGGTGACCGCTACGTTGGCCTCGAGCCAGGTGGAGCTCCGGATTTCCTGGCGGACGGTGATGTCATTATCATTACGCAGTCTGCGTTGGTGCTGGAACAAATAATCGGAAAGTACCTTTTCAACACGGGCGAAAGCGGGAAAGAAGAATGAAGGCACTAATGACTGCAATGCTTGGCTTGGTCCTGCTGGGATCCACCGCCCTTACTGCGGACTACGCCGCGACAACATCTGAGGAACCGGTTGAAATCGTGCGCCAGGCGGCAGGCAAAATCCTTGGCGATCTGGATCAGAACCGGGAGCAATTCACCGCGCAACCACAACTGCTGCGCGACGTGGTGCGTGCGGATTTGTTACCTCTGCTGGATCTCGAGTATTCCGCGCGCCTGATTCTCGGCAAGGCTTCCCGCGGCATCAGCCCGGAGCAACTCTCGTCGTTCTCTTCTGCAATGAGTGACGTACTGATCAATCGCTATGCCGATGGCCTGCTGGAGTTTCGTTCTAACGACCAGCTCGAAGTCATGCCGATGAAGGGCGACAATAACGACAAGCTGACCCGTGTACGCACCCGGGTAAAACTGAATAATGGTGGCTTTGCCCCGGTTGACTACGCCTTCCACAAGACCACTGACGGCTGGAAGGCATTTGACGTGACCGTCGAAGGAATATCCTACGTGATCACGTTTCGCGACCAGATTGTGCCACGCGTGCAAGCAGACGGGATTGACAAGGTGACTGCCGACATCGTTGCCGGAAACCTGAAACTGAATGACTGAAGCATGACACAAGACAGCCAGTTCTCGCTTGATGATGCCGGACGGGCACGCATTATCGGCGAGCTAACCCTGGACACGGTGACCAAGGTGTTTCGCCAGGCTGAACAAGCTGCGGCCCAGGGCCATCACATTGCAGACCTGGACCTTGCTGCTGTATCACGGGTAGACAGTTCGGGGCTGGCCCTGTTACTTGAATGGCAGTCAGTGGCGCAGCGCGGCGGGCGCGTCATGCGCATTCGCAATGCACCACCCGGGTTGATGAGCCTCACGCGGTTATGCGAAGCCTCGGACCTGATGGTGTTTGAAGGACGCACCGTAACGCCGGGCCTTGTCAGCTAACACAGGGCAATTTTCGGGAACATAACAGGGAACGACATTAGATAGCAGACCATGAAAAACACTATGCACGCTTTGCCGGAAACACGTTACGTCCCTATTGGGCTCGTCCTGATGGCGATGCTCATGCTGGCTGGCTGTGCCAGTCAGACCGCCAACCTGACCAACCCGGAAGCTGACCCATGGGAAGCGTCCAATCGCAGAGTGT
>Ga0315273_10000890_pt1 | contig 32684 bp, 28 predicted proteins | sample YL17G02_0_MG_FD_205753 | JGI IMG/M metagenome (GOLD analysis project Ga0315273, IMG submission 205753) | Sediment microbial communities from Yellowstone Lake, YNP, Wyoming, USA - YL17G02_0 | ecosystem: Environmental > Aquatic > Freshwater > Lake > Sediment | place: USA: Wyoming | collected...
AAACGGCTTTATCAATGGTAACGGTGATCTGTGATTTGAAACGCATTCGGCATAGACTGGCTGTGTATATCCAAACGCGGTTATCCTATGTTTCTGCCATGTTCAACGTGCTCTTGGATTTATTTCATTCCATTCATCCCGACGCTGATCCTTACAAGATGAGTATCGCTGAGTTTTCGCTTTAAACTAGCACCATTGGTTATTAGGGAGCAGTGTTTGACGAAGTTCGGATTTTGTCGAAGCTAATCTTTACTTGCGCCAATAGTCTTAAGGAACTGAGGCGTATTTCGGATCCAATCTAGGTCTGGATCATTAAGCGCCCATTCCTTATCGAATTGCTTGCTCTCTGCTGAACGCTTTAAATACTCAATTGCTAAATCTATGTTGCCAGCAATGCTTTCAATACAGGCAAGGTTGTACCAATCATCTGCGACAACAAAAGATCGAGATTTGATGACATATTCTTTTGCAACTTCATCTTCGCCAAGTTTTTTGTAGATTCCTGCTAAATTCAGAACAGGGGAAAGTCGGGGAAACAGTTCATAGGATTTCATAAACCAATTTATTGCTTCCACCATTCGATTTTTCAAACGCAACAACAACCCCAGATTACTATAGGTGTAAGGATTAGCGGGGTCTAGTTCAATTGCTTTTTTATATGCTTTTTCAGCCTCATCAATTCGATTATGTTGCGAATATAGGAAGCCTAGATTGCTATAAGCGTTAACTAATTTTGGGGCTAAACTTATAGCCTGTCGATATGCCGATTCAGCTTCTTCATAACGACCCATATTAACTAACAGCGTCCCAAGATTTGACAAAGCTGACGCATTATTAGGATTCTTTTCAATGGCAACTCGAAATGCTTCTTCTGCTTCCAAGAACCTTTTTTCCTCGGTATAAAGAATACCGAGATTGGAGAAGGCTGTACCATTATTGGGGTCTATCTTTATAGCCTGATGATATGCTTCTTCAGCCTCGGGATATCGTTTCAATTCAATAAGAAGATTTCCTAAATTTGAATATGCTCCAACAAAATCTGGTTCCAATTCAAATGCTTTACGAAATGCTGATTCGGCTTCGTCAAATCGTTCCAACTGGACAAGTAGCGCACCTAAATCTGAATAAGCCATAGCATAACTTGGGTTTACTTCAATTACTTTGCGATAAGCCGCTTCAGCTTCAGCAAAGCGTTTCTGTTGTACTAGTAGGCGCGCTAGTGCAAAGTATGTTGTTTCATAAAATGGTTCTAATTCAATGGCTTTAAGAAAAGCTGCTTCAGCTTCATCCACTCTTTTTTGGTCGAACAATAGATCACCCAATTTTTTATAAGGTGCGGCGCTATCTGGATTCTTACGAATCTCATCGCGGTAACCTTTCTCAAGGTTGTCGCGATCAGTTTGTTCAGAAAATTGAGGCAATGCTGAGTTCATCGTTTTTCCTTTTGTACATTTATAAAGGCTATAAACTCAAGAACGCAAGCCGCGACAATCATAATCCAGCCTGTCCATCCATACGGAGTGGATGTCACTATATTTACTCCGAACCCAATCAAAATCGTAGCTAATAATGCCAAGATAAACACAATGACGGATTTCTTCCTTGAATCATCATTTTCAATTTGTAGGCGTTGATTACTCATCTCAAGATCGTGCTTCGTTCCCTCGAGTTTCTTTATTCTCTTTTCGTACTCCACTATAGTGAGTTGGGCTAACTGTTTTTCTTCATGAAGTTTTTTTATTAGAGGTGGATTTTGGACATAGTCAGTTACATCGAAGCTGGTTACCCATTCGAAGGATCTTCGAAGCATTAATCTCTTTACTTTCTCGGTGTTTTCAGATGCCATATATTTTCAAGAGAATTCATTAATAGTATAGTTCAAATATACTTCAACCAGCCATCAATTAGACTGCTACATCTCGAACGCCCAACTATGTGGTTCAGCCGACAAGTCTTTCTATCTCTCCATTATGGGCGTTATGCCGACTTATCTTGTATAATACCCTATGTACATCACAACCATTTTACCAGAAAGGCAAAAACGCCTAACCCCAATTGAACGGGGCAAAGCATTATTTTTTAAGATGATCTCCTCGACGAAAATCTGGCATAAAAGTGACAGCCACCCTCGCGAAGCACTCCCGAAGTGACACTCCCTGGCACCGCCCGTGACTTTTGAATTGCTTGGCAATTCATGGCAAATCAGGCAGGCGTGCGCCGCGCTGTGCGGGTGAACGAGGGAGCGCCCCCAATGAATGACTGTCACCTTCAAACCTTCCTTGGAAGGATTCCAAACGAGTCAAGGAAGGAATCAAAACCTCTCAAGAAAGGATTTTTTATCCTTCTTTGAGAGGTTTATGAGGGGATTAATCTACTACGACAGGTGGGGTACTTACCAGCGTGCCCTTCTCATACTCAACCGTAGCCAGTACCTTCTTGAATTCCTTGCCCGCATTGAAGCGCGGCAGAAGAGTGTTAATCTGCGAAGAACGCACGGCTTCTGCGGTATCCGCACCTTCGGAATTAGCTTTCAGCCAGAAATTGCCGAAATCACCCAATTCCACAATGTTTCCAGAAGCCAGTTCCTGCGGGATGATGGTCAACAGGGCTTCCAGCACCGCCATCGTATCCACACTGGAAACGGTGGAAATCTCCGAAATACGACCCGCCAATTGGCGCATGGTCTTGCGTCCGCTGGATTCGATGGATGGGTAGAACTTCTTGGGCGCTTCTTGGTTGGAAGGGTTGCCGCGTTGTACAACATTGAATTTCACGCTCATAATTGCCTCCTTTGGCAAAAGAAAAACGGTTGGGATTTTGCGAGGAGTAACCTTTTTCGTGGGTTTCCTCTATGTTGGCAAAGTATAGCATAAACCTAATTTGGCAGGGGCGCGTGATGATGTGTTTATGATGACGCCTTGTCACTTTTTTTCGTAACTACTTACCCATGTCATTGCGAGGCGTTTTTTGCCGAAGCAATCCCCTCGCAACCCGCAGGGCAATGCAGGAGACTGCTTCGCGCGAAGCGCTTTGCAGTGACATTATTTTTTGGAGATGGCTGAGTAGTAACGATTTTTTAATGCTTTTTCTGCGTAATCCGCGAAATCTGCGGATGAACAAAAGCCATATTGAGAATTTCTGGTTTCTGATGACGCTTCGTCACTTTTTTTACTGTAAAATTGAAGGGAGGAGACTCAACCAATGAACAACGTCCGCCCGCGCATAACCTTGATGAATGAAGCACAAATCCTGGAAGCGCACACGAATGTATTGAAAGTGTTGAGTGAAACCGGCGTGCGCGTCGATTCGCCTGACATCCTGCAATTGCTTGAACAAAAACTTGGATTGAGATCGCAAGATCAGATTATCAAACTCCCGCCGGAAGTTGTGGAAGAGGCGATTAAGTCCGCGCCGAAGACAATTGATATCTACGACCGGCGCGGCGAACTCAAATTCAAGTTGGGCGATGACCGTCTGCGTTTTGGCATAGGTGTCACCGCGTTGTTTTATCAGGAACCCGTTAACGACAAACTCGAACTCTTCACGCGCAAAAACTTTCAAGACCTCACGCGTCTCGGAAGCGCGCTGCCTTTGTATGATGTCATTTCAACTGTGGGCATCCCCCGCGATGTCAAGGAGGAACTCACCGATTTATACGGCTCGCTTGAACACATCTCCAACACCACCAAGCCGCTGGTCTTGCTGGTTTCCGATGAAAGTAAATTTATCCCTGTGCTGGAGATGTTCGAAAAACTACACGGCGACCTCGGCGCGCAGCCGTTCATCATCCCATACTTTAATCCCGTCAGTCCGCTGGGCATGAATGCCGGCACAGTGGACAAGATGAAGGTCGCCATCGAGCGCGGCTTGCCGCTCATCTTCTCCAATTACAGCATGGCAGGCGCCTCCACGCCGCTCACTCCCGCAGGCACGCTCACCTTGCTCATGGCTGAGTTACTCGCAGGCCTCGTCATCAGCCAGGCCATCAAGAAGGGCGCGCCGATTCTGCTCGGCATGTTGCCCGTTTATTTCGACATGCGCACCCTGCTCAATTTCTACGACCCGCAAAGCATCCTCATCAGCGTGGCTTGCTCCGAGATGATGAAACATTACGGCATCCCGCATTGCTCGACATCGGGAAGCGGAACCGGCTGGGGCATGGATTTGATCGCCGCCGATACCTATTGGATGAACACCCTTGCGCTTCTGCTCTCAAGCGGACATCTGGCTCCATTCATCGGAGATTCTCTTGGCTCGAAGTCCATCTCCCCGACCACCATCGTCCACGTCCACGAGATCATTGACCAGGCGATTCGTTTCTCGAACGGCTTCCAACTTGATGACGTGAATTCCGCTGTTGATGAAATTCACAAGGTCGGTCCCGGCAGGAGTTTCCTCAACCAGCCTTCCACATTGAAGAACTATAAAACGGGCTATTACACCAGCCGCGTCTATCCGCGTTACAGCATGGAGAAATGGCTGGAGGCGGGCGCGCCCGCCGCGCGTCAAATCCTGCGTGAGAAGACACAGGAATTGCTGGCGAATCTACCCGTCCCCGATGACCACGATGAGTTGATGGGGGTAGGCGAAGAGTTTATCAAGAAGGTATAATCAAATCGTAGAAATTATGGCAGTTGGAGAAAGAGGCAGAGCAATGAATGGACAGCGTATTCGCAAGATAAGTATTTGGTTGGTTACAGCCCTGTACCTGCCTGCCTGTGTTGCACCGTTTAGTGCCGCGCCTACAGCCTCTCCCACTCAAATGCCGGTGGGGACCGTTATCGCGCAGACGGCGGCCGCGGCCCAAACGCAAACATCGATTTTTTTGCCTACCATAACGCTCACGCCAACGTCAACACCAACTTTCACTCCCACCAAAACATCCACGTCAACCCCAACTCTCGTTCCGCTCATCATCCTGCCCTTCTTGTGGACTGCCACACCAACAGTTACCCTTTCCTTGACCCAGGCAGGGACCGCTTCCTCAGAGAACGGCACGGATGGTGCTGAAGAAGATGATGAAGATGAGAAAAGTGGCTACTCCTCGGTCATTGACAAGGAATGGGCTTGTACAGTACTGAAAAGAAGCCCCCCGAATGGTGCAATCATAGGCAGGGGTGTGCGCTTTTCCGCGGCCTGGACAGTATTGAACAGGGGTCTCAAAGTATGGCCGAATGACGGTGTTGATTTTAGATTCAGGGCTGGTGTTCGTAACGAAGGCAAATCCTTTTTTGATTTGCCTTCAACGGTTATTACCGGAGGTCAAATCACACTTGACGTGACCATCACTGCTCCAAAAGACCCCGGCGCTTATCGGTCCATTTGGACTTTGAAAGTTGGCAGAACATCTTTTTGCAAAATGGGAATTAACTTTGTAGTTAAATAAGTTTTCCCCATAATCCATAGCCTTCATTCCTCCGCTTCTCGCGCCGTTCATGCTGTTCGTGGATTTCTTCCACATGTTCAACCTTCTCTTCTATCGCCGCTTCCAGCCATAGACGGCCTTTCTCTGCCGTAGCGTGGCTGCCCGCTCCATACGCGCCAGTCTTGGTATCGTCATCCCAGGGCGGATTGGCTACGAGTGCCCCGCCTTCGATCCAATCCATGTAGTAATTGGGGGTTGCGATGAAGTCTGTTTCGTCCACCACGCGTTCCATGTGGCATAGGTCCGGGCGCAGGTGAAGCATGAAGGATGTTTCGAGTTCACAGGCGTGTCCCATGCCGCCGATCCCGGATGTGCGATATTTTTCCAAAGCCGCCGCACCGATGGAACCGGATGTATGCAGATAAGCCGTGGCACAAAAGATTCTGCGATGACGTTCGCCCGCATATTTCACGACATTAACCAGGAACGATGTATTGCCACCATGTCCGCTCATAAAGTAGAAGCGGTCAAAGCCGCGTGCGGCGAGGATGTCAATTGCTGAGACCCAGAAGTCTTCGAAGGCGCGTCCGCCGGCGTTCATAGTCGCTGCGAAAGATGAACGATGGGTGCTTACTCCGTAAGGCAGGACAGGTAAAGCAAAGGTGCGTGTAGGCACTTTAGAAACTATGCCTTTGGCAATTGCCTCAATCATGATCGTATCAACCGAGAGGGGCAGGTGATAGCCGTGTTGTTCTGTGTGACCGATGGGAATCAAGATTACTTTTCCGCGTTCGCTATCAAGAGGCAGAAATGTTGGCAGCGCATAATGAGATGAATGTGGCAGGCGCAGGAGAAAAGATGAATTTAACAGACCGAATTCGGACTGGGGATCAAAGCCTTGGGGCGCTAGACAATAGACGCGCGAGAAGCCATCGTCGCGCAGACTGTCAAGCAGGTTCGTAACATAACGAATAAATATTGCGTCGGGCAATTCCAATCCACTGCCGCGCCAGCCGAACGGGAAAGCTGGCAGGATACCGATTCGGGGAGGATTGCTCAGTTGGTCAGCGAGCAGGTTGAAGCTTGTCCTGAGCGGAGTTGAAGGACCATAATCCGAGCCGAGTGGGAGTACGAGTGGCGTATCACGCGGTAAGTCTGCAACCTCAGGCCAGGTCATCTCATCAAAGGTGAAGAATATAGTATTTCGTGTAGCCATAATAACACAAATAACCCTTCTTATCTATTTTGGAATAAGATACCAATCCAAATATCGTTCCATACGCTCGTAAACATCCTGCAAATTTTCACGACACAGGAAGCCATGCGGTTCATCATCGTAAGTTTTATATTCGAAGGTCTTGCCTTCACGACGAAGTGCCTCGACCCACTCTTCCGATGCCTCGGGCGGAACAATCGTATCAAGCAAACCATGCAGGATCAACATTGGCTTTTGCACATTGGCGGCTTCCGTGATGGGGGAGCCTTTGCGATAGATTTCAAGATTTGCCGCAGGATGGCCTAGGAATATTTCTGTATAAAGTCGCAGGCGCTTTTCACATTGCGCCCACGAACTGACAAGATTCGAATCGCCATATTTCATTACACCACATGCAAAGAGATATTCGGGATCACGCGCTAATGAGCATGCCGTCATATAGCCGCCATAACTGCCGCCTGCAATTCCGATGCGGTCGGGCTCAATGCCTTTGATGCCGCGCAAATATTTCGCACCGTGTAAACAATCCTGCGTGTCGCCGACACCCCAATCGTTATAGTTGGCGCGCTCAAAGTCGATGCCGTAACCGGTCGAGCCGCGATAGTTTGGCGCGAGATAGGTATATCCCTTGGCGACAAAATACTGTGCGAGCTCATCCCAAATGAATCCATACTGGTCTTTCGGCCCGCCATGTGGATACAGGATCGCCGCGCCGTTTGATTTTGCGGGACGATACAGGAAGGCGGGAATTTCCAGGCCATCATAACTTTTGTACGTCACCTGTTCAGGCACGACCAATTTATTCTTTTGCATGGCAGGCGAATTCGAGAAAGTCATTTGTGTAACTTGCCTGCTCGATAAGTCCAGCTTATATAGATCGGGCGGGAGGAGCGGACTTTCGTACTCGAACGTAATAAACGACCCATCCTTCGCCCAATTTGGATTGGAGTGGAGTCCAGATCCGCCTCTCAGCTCGGACACCTGGCCTGATTCCGTTTCGATAAGACTCAGCTCGAAGGCGCCGCCACGATTGATGACCGCAACGATTTGCTTCGAATCTGGCGACCAGCCAAACTGAAAGACATCGTGTCCCGTTTTGGTGAGTTGATGCAGACCTTCGCCATTTGGCTTGACGAGATACACCTCTTCGCGGCCTGTCTCCTGCGAGGTGAAAGCGATCCATTGACCATCCGGCGACCACTTCGGAGACATCGCACGCGTGGATGGCTTGCCATATAAAGTGATTGACTTGCCGGTCGCGATCTCGAGCAGGACAATATCGAGTCTGTTCAAATCATCGAAGGGACGCAGGTTATAAACTATGGACTTGCCATCCGGCGAGGGACGCGCGTCCCAGTGATCGCCGATCGTATCGGTGGTCAAGGCGCGCGGCCAGGAGCCGTCGCGGTCGGTGAGTAATAACTGGTCGGCGTTATTTCGCTCTATCATGACAATCAAGCCATTTGAGTCAGGCATCCAGCGCGGATCACTCGCGGCGGTGGTGAAGTCTGTGATTTTTTTTGGCAATCCACCTTCACGCGGGACAATGTGCACATGGCCCTTGATCCCAAACGCGAGCCATTTCTCATCGGGTGACCATTCAGGAATTTCGTCATCCCAATAAGGCACGATTGGACGATTGGTAGTGAGACGGGAGGGCCAGGCTCCATTTAATGAGAGCAGGTACACATCCGAGAGTGATTCGCCGTCTTTGATGTAGGCAATGTATTTTCCATCTGGTGAAAGCGTGTGGGAACGGATCCGCTCCAGGGACGTTATCAAAGAGATGCTCCATCCCTCAGGCGGTTTGATATCTGGCCGTGCCACGGACGGCCAGCCATTGCGTTCGTACTTCTCGGTTAGTTTGATTATTTTTTCCATGACATGCCTCCAATGTTTCCCAGTATAAACTCTTTTCCTAAATCGTGAAATACAGTACAATTTTCATAAGGACATCCTGTTGAAACCAGCCGTGACATATTCCACCCAAACCCAGTTCCTACGTTGAGCGTCCGCGCCATGGGCAGAAAACTGCCCAGGCGCGGTTTCCTTTTTTGGATGTCCCATCTTATCTGGAGGAGAGACCCATGAAACAAAAACTATTGTACGTTTTGGTAATGCTGGCCATGCTCGTTTCGGCCTGCGGCAGTGGAGGGGGAGCCACAGCAACTGCCAGTGAAGGGGAAACCACAGCCACCACCAGTATTGAAGCAACGGCGACCCCCGCGAGCGGAAGCGGGAACGCCACCCTGCGCATCGGCTGGCTCGGCAAACCCGATACGCTCAATCCCGCTTACGCATTTTTGTCTGAGTCGTATACCATCTTCCACTTGATCTATTCCACGCTGACCACGCAAGCCGCCGATGGAAGTTATGTGGGCTTGCTGGCAAAGGACTGGTCGGTATCCGATGATGGCCTGACCTGGACGTATCATCTCAAGAATGGATTCAAGTGGCACAACGGAGAGCCCTTCACTGCCGATCAGATGGCTTGGGCGATCAACGCCATCATGAAAGACCCCGATGGCTGGGCAACATTGTCCAACTACACGGCTGGATTCGCGGAAGTAACCGCGCCGGACGCAGCGACCGTGGTGATCGTCACCGAGTACCCGATCGCCAATATGGATTACCGCACATCGTTCCTGTATGCCTTCTACCCGCCCGACTTCGAAAAATTCACCACCGCTGAAGAACTTCAAAACTTCACGAACTTTGAAGCCATCGGCTCGGGTCCGTTCATGCTCAAGACCTTTGATAAAGACACGGGGGTGGCCCTGCTTGACGCCTTCACAAGCTATATAGACGGCGCGCCCAAGATCGACGGCATCATCTTCCAAACCTTCGATAACGCGGACGCCATGGTTCAAGCCCTCAAGGTCGGTGATATTGACATGCTCACGAGCGTGCCCGCCAGTGCCTTTGAAACGGTCAAGGGTTTTGAGAATGTGAAGAACACTGCGATAGACAATACCTACTTCTACCAATTGATCATCAACTCTGTGGATCCGAACAACGATCCCGCCCCGACCGGCAACCCTGCGCTGGCTGATCCTGCCGTGCGCCTGGCGATTGCCCTCTCGATTAACAAGCAGGATATGGTTGACATCGTCATGCAGGGACTGGCTGCGCCCGGTGACAGCATCATCGCGCCAGCCATGGGCGGCGGATTCTGGCACACCCCGAATATCAAAGACGTTCCCTTCGACATTGCCGAGGCCAACCGCGTGTTGGATGAAGCAGGTTATGTTCCCGGTAGTGACGGCGTGCGCACCAAAGGCGACCTGCGCCTGGAATTCCGCTTGCAGTTCCCATCAACCTCGTCTGTTTATGCGCGCATTGCAGACATGATGGCGGGTTGGTTCAAGCAGGCTGGTATGAAGGCCACTCCCGAATCCATGGATGAAGACAGCCTGATCGCCGCCACGACTCCCACCGGCGATTATGATCTCGTCATTTGGGCCTGGGAGCCTGATCCCGACCCGGACTTTATCCTCAGCGTATTGACCACCGATCAATTTGTGGATGGCGGCTGGAGCGACAGCGGCTATCACAACCCCGAATACGACCAGCTCTATCTTGACCAGCAAAAACTCGTGGACAGGACCCAGCGCCAGCAGGCGATCTGGAAAATGCAGGAATTGGCCTTCAATGATCGTCCTTACATCGTGTTGTTTTATGAAGACATGTTGCAAGCCTACCGCTCAGACCGCTTCACAGGCTTCATCGAATCGCCGCTCGGGCTTGAGTCGACGGAGTCGTTGTTGAGTATTGAGCCAGTAAAGTAACCTTCTTATCTTTCCTCTTTCATCGCATCACACAGATGAAAAGGAAAGAATTCCGGGTCTCCTGTTTTTACCGGAAAAAACCTTTCAAACACAAAGTACACAAAGGTCACGAAGGAAAAAACTTAAATCAAAGCCTTTTCCCCCTTTGTGTACTTTGTGCCCTTCGTGTTTAAGCTTTTTTCCCGCCAATTACGGCAGAGCCTTATTTCCTTATGAATCGACGCGATTTCCTCCTTCGTAAACTAGGCTTTTCGTTGATAACGATCCTTGTGGTGGTCGCCATCAATTTTCTTCTGTTTCGCGTGCTCCCAGGCGACCCCGTCCGCGCGGTGATTGGGCGCAATGTGCGCATCTCGGCGGAGACCCAGCAGGCACTGCGCGAACAATTTGGTTTGGATAAGCCCGTTTTTCCCGATCAATTCTTCGATACCATCGGTCAGTGGGCACAGGGCAACCTGGGCGTCTCGTGGTCGTTGCGCCGCCCCGTCAGCGAAGTGCTGATGTCAAAACTGGGGAACACCGTCCTGTTGATCGGCTTGGGACAGATCCTCGCCATCATTCTTGGCGTGACCCTGGGCCTGCTGGCAGGCTGGAAGCGCAAGACCGCCATTGACGTGGGCGCGCTGACCTTCTCTCTGGTCGCCTGGGCTATTCCCACCTTTTGGCTGGGAATCATTTTTCTGGCGGCGGGAAGCGCCTGGTTCGGATTGCCCACAGCCGGTATCATCAGCCCCGAAAACACCGGCAAGCCGTTGATAACCATCCTGCCCGACCTCGCCCGCCACCTCTTCCTGCCAACATTGACGCTGACCATCCTGTATCTGGGCGAGTACATGCTCATCATGCGCTCGTCGATCCTCGAAGTGCTCAGCGAAGATTACATCCTCACCGCCAAAGCCAAGGGCATGAGTGACTGGCAGGTGCTGTGGAAACACGCGCTCAGGAATGCCATGTTGCCCATTGTCACCCTGATCGCGCTTAACCTCGGTTTCACCGTTTCGGGCGCGATCTACATTGAGACGGTTTTCTCCTATGATGGGCTTGGAAAACTTTTCCAGACCGCGCTCGTCAAACAGGATTACCCACTTTTGCAGGGCGCATTCCTCCTGCTGGCTGTAAGCGTCATCATTGCCAACATGGCGGCGGATATTTTGTACGCCGTACTCGATCCGCGTGTGAAGGAATCCTAATGTGAATGAAAACTGGACTCTCTTCAAGCGCAACCTGTCCGATTTTTGGAAGGCGTTCCGCCGCAACAAACTCGGACTTTTGGGCGGATTCCTCGTTCTGACGGCGATCCTCGCTGCTACATTTGCTCCCATCCTCACATCTTACGCGCCGACCGAAGTGATCCGCGACGCAAACGGTCGCGGCTTGACCTTTGCCCCGCCCTCCGTCCATGCGCCGCTCGGCACCGATGATGCGGGGCGCGACATATGGTCTCAACTGATTTATGGCGCGCGCGTCTCTTTGTCGGTTGGTTTCCTGGCAGGCTTCATTGCCATGTTCGTCGGCAGCCTGTTTGGGATTCTGGCGGGCTACTTCGGCGGGCGCGTGGACAACCTGCTGATGCGCGTCACCGATGTTCTGCTGGTCATCCCCGACCTTCCACTCATGCTCGTGCTGGTCGCCACCCTGCGCCAGATGGACTTGCACATCTCGCCGCTGGTGGTGCTGATCGCAGTCATTGGCCTGCTGTATTGGACGAGCACCGCGCGCCTGATCCGTTCGCAGGTGCTGACAATCAAGGAGCGTCAGTTCGTGGCGCGCTCCCGTGCCATCGGCGCGGGACACGCGCACATTATCCGCAAGCACATCCTGCCGCAGATCATGCCGCTCATCGTCGCCAACACGGTGCTCATCATCTCCACCGCCATCCTGATCGAATCGGGGCTGGCCTTCCTCGGTCTCGGCGACCCAACTAAACCTTCATGGGGCGCAATGCTCAACTTCGCCTTCGACCGCAGCGCCATCACAAACGGGGCGTGGTGGTTTTATCTTCCGCCCGGCTTTGCCATCGTGTGGGTCACGCTCGGATGTGTGTTGCTCGGCAATGTTCTGGAAGAAATGCTCAACCCGCGTTTGACAGCGCACCACCTCGAAGACAACCAAAACATGGTTGCGATTCAGGAACAGGGGGATGAATGACCACTCAACCCCTGCTGTCTGTGCGTCACCTGACAACCGAGTTTCAGCTTGCAGATAAACAGATCGCACGCGCCCTCGAAGATGTCTCCTTTGACGTGATGCCCGGTAAGACCATCGGCCTGGTCGGCGAATCGGGTTGCGGCAAGACCACCACGCTGATGTCGGTCATGCGCCTCCTGCCTGCCAGCGGACGCATCACTTCAGGCAATGTCTATTTCAATGGGAATGACCTGCTTGCGTTGAGCGAGCGCGAAATGCGTGCCCATCGCTGGAAGGATATGGCCATCATTTTCCAGGGTGCGATGAACGCGCTCAACCCGGTGATGAAGATCGGCGACCAGATCCGCGAGGCGATTCTGTTGCACAATCTGATGGAGCGCGAGGCGGCTGAACAACGTGTGGGCGAACTGCTGGAGTTGGTCGGCATCCCGCGCCCGCGCCGCGACTTATATTCACATCAATATTCAGGCGGGATGCGCCAGCGGGCGATGATCGCCATGGCGCTGGCTTGCTCGCCCGACTTACTCTTTGCCGATGAGCCGACCACCGCGCTGGATGTGATGATTCAGGCGCAGGTGTTGGAATTGCTGAAAGAGATCCAGAAAAAACTGGGGCTGGCGATTGTATTGGTGACTCACGATCTGGGTGTGGTGGCTGAGATGTGCGATGATGTGGTGGTGATGTACGGGGGCAAGGTGGCCGAATATGGCCCTGCGGAACTGGTCTACAACCAGCCGCAACATCCGTACACCCAACGCCTGCTGGAAGCCTTCCCCGATTTGAGTCGCTCGATCGAATCTTCAACAGGGGAAGATCTGGCTACCATCCCAGGTACGCCGCCGCGTCTGAACGCCCTTCCACCCGGTTGTCGTTTTAGTCCGCGTTGCCATAAGAGCATCGAAATCTGCACTCAAATTGCGCCCAAACTGGTCGCTTGCTCTGGCACCCGGCACCTGGCGGCTTGTCATCTCCTCCCGCAAAACAACGCGGGACAAGTGAACGGGATGGAGATTGAAGATTTATGAGCGCCGAGCTAATCCTAGAGGTCAAGAATCTTTACAAACATTTTCCGATGCGCCAGAGCATGTTGGATATACTTCGCCGCCGCAAGCCGGAAGTGGTCCGCGCGGTGGATGGCGTTTCGTTCGGGCTGGAAAAAGGGGAGGTGCTGGCACTGGTGGGCGAATCGGGCTGTGGAAAAACCACCCTGGCCCGGACGTTGATCGGGCTGGAGGAAGCGACCAGCGGCGAAATCCTGTTCAAGGGACAGAGTGTTGGGCAGGATAAAAAATCCATTTCTTTGAAACAGTTGCGGCAGCGGGCACAGGTTGTTTTTCAGGATCCGTATGAATCGCTTAATCCGCGCGCGACGATTCTTGATATTGTGGCTGAACCTTTGGATGTACATGGCATAGCCAGGAACATCCAAAAGCGCTATGCGCGGGTGAAGATGGCGCTGGAGGAGGCCGGGCTGCGGCCTGCGGATGATTATCTCCTGCGCTATCCGCATGAACTTTCCGGCGGACAGCGCCAGCGTGCCGTGATTGCCGCGGCGCTGGTGCTGGAGCCGGAACTGCTGCTGGCCGATGAGCCGGTTTCGATGCTGGATGTCTCCATCCGCGCTGAAATTCTTAACCTGCTCAATGCTTTGCGCAGATCGCGCGGCATCAGCATCCTGTTCATCACACATGACTTGGGCACGGTCGGTCGCTTTGCTGACCGGCTGGCGGTGATGTACTTGGGGCGCGTCGTCGAGATTGGCCCGACCGCAGAGGTATTGAAAAATCCAAAGCACCCGTATACCCGGGCGCTGCTCTCGGTGGTACCGGTGCCGAACCCCAAACTTCGCCGAAAAATGATCATTTTGAGCGGCGAAACGCCCAACCCAATCAACCTGCCTTCAGGCTGCCGTTTCCATCCGCGCTGCCCGCTGGCGATGGAAGCCTGCAAAGTGAGCGATCCGCCCTTCGTGGATTTGGGGAAAGCGCATCAGGCGGCGTGCCTGCTGGCGAAGGGAGAAGTTTAGTTGTCATGAGGGAGCGGCTCTCCGGCAGCCTGCTAGGCTGGGTCTTTATCTTGCGCTGGCAAGGGGAGCGGCTTGGTGTGGGTGCCAAGCACTATGATAGTGTTGGTGCGGAGCATACCTGGGATGTTGGTGAACTTGTCGTACAGAATTTGGCGCAGGTGTTCCACATCTCTGGCCCAGATGCGCACGAAAGCGTCCACGTCCCCGGTTAAGATTTGAATCTCGGTCACTTCTTCGATCTTGAGCAAAGCTTCTATGGCAAGGCTGTTTTCCACCTGTTGATCCAACGTCACCTCGACCAAACAATTCATAAGAAATCCAAGCTTGGCCGGATTGAGTATGGCTGCATAGCACTCGATTACGCCTGCCTCTTCCATCTTTCGGACCCGATCACGAACTGTTCCATGCGGGATACCAAGCTGCTCGCTCAATTGGGTGAGGGGGAGCTTGACATCCGTCTGTAGAATGTGAAGAATCTTGACATCTGTGTTATCTAATTTGTACATGTCTTTATCCATTCGCTTGACTTTTGACAGCCGATTTGCTACAATTACGGATATTCGATTAAATTTCCGCTAACATTCTTAATTTTTGATTAATATACCACAATATTGGCGCTCTTTCAAACAACCCGGCACAAACACAAACTTTTATCTCCCTATCTCTCAGCCAGTATCCTGGCTCCAAGGAAACGAAAATAGAACACTCGTTGACGCCTAAAGAAAGGATGTTCAAAGCTCTACTGGGCGAAAAGCCGGACGTTTTGCCCGCAGCGCCTTGTTATCTCTGTCTTTTCCTGGCCGATTTCGAGCGCGCTTATTACATCGAGCAGTATCGCCGCTGCATGAAGGGACACTTGCGCTATTCGGTGGATCACGCCCAGGATACTCATTTTCGCGCACAGGCGTTGTATCAATCGTATAGCGTCTTTAAAACCCCGCCGGATTGGATCGAGGTTGGCAGAGGCGCGAGCAAGGCTTGGACCGAGCGCACCGAGATCGTTTTGCGCGACAGGGTCTTATGCTACGAAGACAAAGTGTCTGGGGTGTGCGTCCCCATGCATACCTTCCCTATGCCTTATGGCGACCCCCACTTGAGCGAATCGAGTTCATCTTCTCAGGATTTGTGGGATATTTCCGCGCAGATCTCAAGCCAGCAGGATGTGGAAGCGCGGTTGCCCATCTTGAGCACAGAAGAGTGGCTGGCGCGCGGCGATTTTGATCTGCCCCGGCAGGTGGCGGCCGATTACGGCGACCAGTATTTCATTTCGACGATTCTCGATACGCCGTTTTCCGACGCGTATGATTTGTTGGGGTTCCAGGGACTGATGCTGATTCAGCACGATAAACCCGATTTGTTTCATTACCTGTTGCAACGCAAGCTGGAGCAGACGCAAGAGGTCATGGGGGCATGGGCGGCTGCGGGCATTCACGGCGTCTACGTGGAAGAAGTATTCACAGGCGCGGACATGATTTCGCCGCGCAGTTACGACAAATTTGTGTTTGCCTACAACCAGCCGTATTTCCAGCGCATGCGCGCATTGGGCTTGTTGCCCATCCACTATGTTTGCGGCGACGTAATCCCCCGCCTGGAGCGCATGGTTGAGTACGACATTGCCGCCGTGGCGGTGGAGGAAAGCAAAAAGAATTTTCACATTGATATTGCAGAGGTGATCGAACGGGTCGCGGGGCGCGCCGCCGTTTTTGGCAACATAGACGCTGTGCGCTTTGGCATCCACGCCGCGCCGGAAGAGATGGAAGCCGAAGTCAAGCGCCAAGCGGGTTTCGGTGCCCAGGCCAAAGGCTTTATTGTTAGCACAGGCAGCCCCTTTCCATTGGACACAAACCCCCGCCTCATTGATACGCTGGTCGCTACGGCGCACTCATTCGCCAAACAGGCGCCGAAACACAAAGGAAAGTAATGTGTTTGTTATCCAAATCCAACACAAGGAGAAAAAAATGTTTCACCCCAAAAGAACAATCGTAAGTCAGTTATGGATGTTGCTCGTTGTCGTATTGATCGTATTATCGGCAGCCGGTTGCGGCCCAAGTGCCCAGCCAACACAAGCGCCGCAAGCTACTGCCGCCGCGCCTGCCGTGCAGCCAACCCAGCTGGCTGCTGCACCAACTCCCACTCCCTCTGGAGACCAGCCGGTCAGGGGCGGCGTGGTGACAGTTGCCTTTAGCGAAGAGCCTAACTCACTTGACCCCATCCTGGGCTACAACGTGGCGGCGTGGCAAAGCCTGATGAATTTGTACCGCGGCTTGATGATCTTTGAAGGCGATAGCGCCGTGCCGGACATGGCTGACGGCATGCCTGAGATCAGCGCGGATGGCTTGGTCTACACGTTCAAGATCAAACCCGGCATCAAGTTCCACAACGGGCGCGAAGTGGAAGCGGCTGATTTCAAGTACAGCCTGGAACGTTGTCTCGATCCCGATTGGGCAAGCTGGGCTAACTATTACTTGATCAGCATCGCGGGCGCGCAGGATGTGATTGACGGCAAAACCAAAGATGTTAGCGGCATCGAGGTGGTAGACAAGTACACCCTCCGCTTTACGCTATCGTCGCCGGATATGACCTTTCTGAATGTGTTGGCGCTGCCGAATAACTGGGTGGTGCCGAAGGAAGAAGTGGACAAGTGGGGCAAGGATTTTGAAAAACATCCCGTCGGCACGGGTCCTTTCATGCTCAAAGAATTGGTACCTGGTGAAAAGATCGTCTTTGCGCGCTTCCCCGATTTCTTTCACGAGGGACAGCCCTACATTGACGAGACCATCATTTATTCGGGCGTGGATGCTTCCACCGCGCTCTTGCGGCTTGAAAAAGGGGAAGTGGATGTCCTCTTTGGCGACTCAATCCCCCCCGCTGAATTTCCGCGCTTGCTCGGAGATCCCAAATACAACGAGTGGCTTTTTAAAGAGCCTTCGATGTATACCTGGTGGCTGGGCTTGAACAACAAGGTCGCGCCGTTGGATAACCCGCTGGTGCGTCAGGCGCTCAACATGGCTGTCAATCGTGAAAAGGTTGCCAAGTTGACCGGCGGCAAGGGTCAAGCCTTGTGGGCTATTTACCCATCCACCGCGCCCGGCTTTGATCCGAGTTACAAGCCCTATAGTTACGACACCGCCGCCGCCCAAGCCAAATTAACAGAATCCGGCTTGGCTGCCGGCACGGAACTGGAATTGCTCGTCAGCTCGGAAGATCCGCTGGCAACAACGGTTGCCCAGGCGGTCCAACAAGACCTGGAGCAGATCGGACTCAAGATCAACATCAAGCAGGCATCCGATACGGTGGTGTATGACCTCATCGTAGCGGGCGAGACGCAAATGTACCTGAACTCCTGGTACATGATCCAACCCGACCCAGCCGATCTCATCAACAACTTGTTCATGACCGACGCCGGCAGTAATCAAGATTTTTATTCAAACCCGCAAGTGGACGAGCTAGCCATGCAAGCCCTGGCGGAGCAGGATCGCGAAAAACGCCTCAAACTCTATCAGGATATCGAGCGCTTGTTGATGGAAGACGCTGTGCATGTTCCACTATTTACCAACATCTCCTACTACATGCACACTCCCAGGATCAAGGACTTTTATTCCCGTTCCGAGTATGGGCCATTCTTTGAACGCATGTGGATCAAACCTTAGTGGGCAGCGCCGCACACTTCAGGTCGAGCGATGCACATAGTTCGCTTTGGTCCGATGCCTGGCGCAGACTGCTGAAAGACCGCGCCGCTGTGGCCGGCGCCATCATCTGCCTGCTGTTGGTGATGGTGGCGCTGCTGGCACCCTGGCTGGCGCCGCATCCCCCTAACCTGGGATACCTTGAAGGACTTTCGGAACAGGGAGGTCCGGTGGTTCCCAACCACACTTTTCTTTTGGGAACCGATAGCCTGGGTCGAGATGTGCTGAGTCGCTTGATTTGGGGGGCGCAAGTATCCTTGTTCGTTGGCATCTTGGGCAACGGTTTGTCCGTCATCATCGCTATCTTTATGGGAGCGACGGCAGCGTTTCTGGGCGGCAAGGTGGAAATGATCATCATGCGCTTTACCGATGTGATGATGGCCTTCCCGATGCTTTTGCTGGCGATTGCCCTGAGCGCCGTGTTGCGTCCGGGTGTTGACGTTCTCATCATCGTTATTGCCGCGGTGTACTGGGTTTACCTGGCGCGCATTATCCACGGGCGAGTGTTGAGCCTGAAGGAGATGGACTTTGTGCTGGCGGCGCGCTCGCTGGGGGCAAGCCAGTGGCGGATTCTCAGTCGCCACATTCTGCCTCACCTGGTTTCAGAGGCGGTGATTTATGCCTCGCTGGGAGTGGCCAGCACTGTGCTGTTGGAGGCGGAACTCAGCTACCTGGGACTGGGAATCCGACTGCCCACCGCTTCGTGGGGGGGCATGATTGCGGAAGGCCAGGCATACTATCGGAGCGCGCCCTGGCTCATCCTCAGTTCCGGCGTAATGTTGATGCTGACAGTGCTGGGGTTTAACTTGATGGGCGATGGACTGCGCGATGCGCTGGATCCGCACCAGCGGCGCTAAAAGAAGGCAGAATGACCGCATACCTGGTACGGCGTTTTTCGAGCATGATCGTGGTGGTATTTTTGATCTTGACGCTCACGTTCGTGTTGGCTTATTTGATCCCGGCCGATCCGGCGCGAGCCATAGCTGGGCCGCGCGCCCGACCAGAAACGATGGCGCTAATCCGCCAGGATTTGGGGCTGGACCAACCCTTGTACATTCAATATTTCCGCTACCTGGCCCGACTGTTCCGGGGCGACCTGGGCACCTCGTATCGGCTGCGGCAGCCGGTGATGGAGATTCTGCTGCGCCGCCTGCCGGCTACCGCCCAACTGGCTTTTGCGGGCGTATTGGTCGAGTTGTTGATGGGGATTCCGGTGGGCATCATTTCTGCCATCCGGCCACGCAGCGTGTGGGACCGGCTGTTCATGCTGTTGGCGTTATTTGGCGTGGCCGCGCCGTCGTTCTGGTTGGGATTGGTTTTGTTGTACGTCTTTGGCTATCTTATTCCCATCTTTCCGCTGGGCGGGCCGGGAGGGCTGTCGCACCTGGTCTTGCCGGCCTTTACGCTGGGTCTGGCCGGCGGCGCATGGTACGCTCGGATGGTGCGTTCGAGCATGCTCGATATCTTGCACGCCGATTACGTGCGCACGGCCCGCGCCAAGGGATTGCCTGAAAATGTGGTGGTGTTGCGCCATGCTTTGAGAAACGCCATTCAACCTATCGTCACGATGGTTGGCATGGATTTGGGTTACTATCTGGGCGGCATTGTGCTGATCGAGGCAGTGTTTTCCTGGCCGGGCATCGGCTACGAGATGTGGCAGGCGATTGGCAACCTGGATATCCCGGTGATCGTGGGGACGATCACTTTTGCCGCCATCGCCATCGTTATGATGAATTTTATTGTAGACATGTTGTACTCGGTGATTGACCCTCGTGTGAGGTTAAGTCAAAAATCCACTTAAGGAGCAAGCATTGTATGCAGAAAGATAAATTTTCAAAAAAGCCAGACAAGACAACGCCGGTACAAGGAGCTGACTCTCGACCATCTGGCTATCGAATGTTCACCGACGCGCAACTGGATGAAATCCACCTGGCGTCGCTTGAGATTTTGCGCCGCACTGGCGTGCGCGTGCACGAGGCCGAATCGCTGGCTTTGCTTCGGGACGCCGGCTGCATCGTCACCGATGGGAGTCTGGTGCGTTTCCCTCCCGCCGTTATTGAAAATGCGATAACTGACGCTCCATCGCGAATCGTGCTGTGCAATCGAACGGGCGAGCCGCGCATGTACCTGGAAAGTCACCGCGTCTATTTTGGCACCGGCTCAGACTTGCCCAACACGATTGACCTGGAAAGCGGCGAGCGGCGTCCCTCGGTACTTTCGGATATAAAGAACGCGGCGCGGCTGGCAGATTATTTGCCCAACCTTGATTTTGTGATGTCCATGGCGTTGCCTTCCGATGTGCCGATACAAACGTCAGACCGGCGTTCGTTCCTGACGATGACCGAAAACACCGTCAAGCCGCTGGTCTTTACTGCCTGGGATGAGGCGGGACTGGCAGACATCATCGCCATGGCAGAAGCCATTGCCGGCGGACCGGACGAATTAAAACTCAAACCATTTTTATTGGCATATCTTGAGCCAACGACGCCGCTGCAACATACTGAGGTGGTTTTGCGCAAGGTGCTGATGATGGCCGATCACGGCCTGCCGTTCGTCTACGCGCCCGGACCGGTTGATGGCGCCTCGTCGCCGGTCACCCCGGCGGGCAGCCTGGCGATGGCAAACGCCGAAGTGCTCAGCGGCATTACGATTGCCCAACTCCGGCGCAAAGGCACGCCGGTGGTATGGGGATCAGGCAGCGGACCTCTGGACATGAAGACGATGGTTGCCTCGTACAGTTCGCCGGAATTTATGATGCACTGCATGGCAATAGCTGAGATGGCGCATTGCTATTATCACAAGCCGGTATGGGGCTTTGCGGGCTGCTCGGATTCCAAACTGCCAGATATTCAGGCCGGCATCGAAAGCGCCTTGTGGATTATGTCAATGGCGCTCAGTGGCGCGAACCTCGTCCACGATGTTGGTTATATTGAATCGGGACTCACCGCCTCGTACGAAATGATGGTGATGGGCGACGAGATCATTGGCTTTGTGCGCCGACTGATGCGCGGGATCGAGCTCACGCCCGAAACGCTGGCGCTGGACGTGATTGACCAGGTTGGACCGGGCGGAAGCTATGTGACCGCACCGCACACCATGCAGAACTATCGCCAAGTGTGGTACCCGCGCGTGCTGGATCGACACAATCACCACGGCTGGATGCAGGCTGGACAGCCCACCGCGATCAAAACCGCGCGCGACATAGCGCGCGACGCCATCGCCAATCACCAGCCTGTTCCGATTCCGCCCGCCACGCTGGACACACTGAACGCGATCATCGCAGAAGCCGACAAACGATTAGCGCAAAATCTTTAGGGTCTCTCAGACCCTAAAGATTTTGGAAAAGGAGAATTCGATGGCTGACGTAAATCTCATCATCCGCGCCAAAATGCTGATTGATGGCCTGGGCGGATCGCCTGTTTCACAAGGCTTGGTGGCGGTTGCCGGGGACAAAATCATCTATGCCGGAACAGCCGCGGATGCGCCCGAGTTCCCCGGCGCGCAGTTGCTGGATCTGCCCGAGGCGTGTTTGTTGCCGGGATTGATTGACATGCACGTCCATCCCACTTATTTTTGGGAAGAGCCAGATTCGGCCGCGTACACGTATGAATCTGAAGGGGCGTTGGTATATTCACCGGTGATGATCGCGATGCTGGCGGCTGGCAATCTAAACAAGGCGCTCATGTCTGGCGTGACGACGGCACGCGACACTGGCTCGATCAACGATATCATGTTCGATGTGAAGCGAGCGGTGCAAAAAGGTTTTGTGCCCGGACCCAAGTTGAACTTGTCTGGGCGCTTGATTGTGCCAACCGGCGGGCACGTGCATTACTTGCCGGGGCTGGCTAATCAAACCGATGGGCCGTACGGTTTTAGGAGCGCAGTGCGTGAAGAAATCCGGGCAGGAGCCGATTTTATCAAGCTTGCCAATAACTGCCAGGATTTAACTCAAGAAGAGCTAAACGCAGCCGTGGATGAAGCCCACCGGCTGGGCAAAAAGGTTGCCTGCCATACCTCCAGGCCGCCTTCGCAGAGCATGGCCATCGAGGCTGGTGTGGATACATTCGAGCATGGCACGCCGACGCCGGAAGAGATTGACCTGGCTGTGGAAAAAGGCATTGCCTGGACTCCGACGCTCAACATGACGCAGGAATACTTGAGGTGGTACAAGCAGCGTCAGAGCCACAGCGATCCCAAACTCGCGCAGATCGCCGTACAGGAATACACCGAGACATTGCTGTATGTCGAACGAAAACATGCGTCGGTGGAGTATGCGCTCAAAGCCGGATTGAAGCTGGTGGCTGGCACCGATAGTTTTATGGGAGATGTGCGCTTCGACGCGATATCCGACGAGATGCGCTGGCTGGTCGAGTATGGCTGCACGCCCATGCAAGCCATCCAGGCGGCGACATTGTGGGCGGCACAGTCTATGGGCTGGATGGATATTGGAGCGCTGGGAACGGGCAAGCTGGCCGACGTGATCGCCGTGGAAGGCGATCCTCTCGCCGACATCCGCGCGACAGACAAGGTGATCCTGGTGGTGTGCGAAGGCAAAATCGTCAAATACCAATTGCCAAAGTCTCCTACTTTATGAATTTGAATTTTTTCTAACATAGCAAAAAAACTGGATATACAGTAAAATTTTCACAAGGACACTATTTTGAACCACTTACAACATTGTTTTGGTTTTACGACGAGTTCATCATGAGCCGTATCTTGGCTGGCATCTGTCACCTTGATGCGGCTTATTTCATAATTGTGTCCAATCCAACTGTTGTTCCTAAAATTGAGGAGGAAGCATGAAGAAAAAACTGTTGTTTGTTTTGGTAATAGCCGCTTTAGTACTAGCGGCTTGCGGTGGAGTGCCAAAAACCGAAGCGCCGACGGCACCTGCTGTTACCGAGGCGCCGGTAATTCAGGCAGAGAAGAAAGTTGTTACACTCATCTACACCCAGGAATTTGATAACCTTGCCCCGCTGTATACCAGTATGTGGTTCGTTTGGACAACCTGGCAGATGAATAACCATTGGGCCTGGGAGTTCGATGAGAACAACGAACCCTTCCCGCGCCTGGTAACAGAAATCCCCAGCACGGCAAACGGCGGCATCAGCGCCGATGGCCGCGTCATCACCATGAAACTGCGCGATGACCTCAAATGGTCGGACAATACTCCGCTCACGGCTGATGATTTCATCTTTACCTGGGAGATGGCGGTCAGCGCAAAGAATACTGTTGCCACCACCTATCCGTATGATGCCATCGAGTCGGTAACCGCGCCCGATCCCCAGACGGTGGTTGTGACCTTCACCGATCCCTTTGCCCCCTGGCTGGCGACCCTCTGGCATGGCATCCTGCCGGCCCACATCCTGCGTCCGGTCTATGAGGCTGATGGGACGATTGATAACGCCGAGTGGCTCCGGAATCCGAGCGTAGGCTGTGGCCCTTATAACTTCGCGGAGTGGGAATCGGGCAGTTACGCACGCTTCGTGCGCAATGAGAATTACTGGGGCATGCCCGCCAAGATTGACGAGATCTTCATCCGCTTTGTACCGGATGACGCCTCACAAGTGGCGGCTCTGAAAGCCGGCGACGCTGACTTGGGTACCTTCATTTCCTATAGCGACGTCCCCGGCCTGAAGGAAGCTGGCTTGAATATCATGGTCGAGCCAAACGGCTACAGTGAGTGGATGTTCTTCACATTGAACGAGGAAAAAAGCAATCCGGCCATGTTCGATGTAAACGTCCGCAAGGCAATTGCCATGTCCATTGACCGGGAAGGCATTGTCCGCGACCTGCTGCTGGGCCTGCCTAAAGTGCCGGCCAGTTTTTGGGATGCACTGTCCTATTACAACAATCCACCGCTGACAAATTACCCGTACGACCCGGAAGCGGCCAAGGCCCTGCTGGATCAGGCTGGCTGGGTGGACGCCAACGGGGATGGCGTGCGCGAGAAAGATGGTGTGGACCTCGAGATTGAACACGCCACAACGATCCGCGAGATCCGCCAGGATACCCAGGCTGTCATGCAACAGCAACTGGGTGATGTTGGCATAAAGCTCAATGTGAACCCGGTTGACGATACGCTTTATTTCGCCAGCTATGCGGATAATGGCCCGGCGGCCAGGGGTGAATATGACATCCAGGAATGGTCCGATGGCCCGCTCTTCCCTGACCCCGACCTGTATTACTGGCTGTGTGACCAGATCCCGACCGACGAAAACCCAACCGGCGAGAACTGGTTCTACATCTGTGACGAGGAACTCGACAGCCTGATCCAGTTGCAATCCACGCAGGTGGATGCGGCTGAGCGTCAGAAGACCCTTTCGCAGATCAACCAACTGTTCTACGATAAGGTTTACCTCATTGGTCTGTGGCAGGACCCGGACGTATATGCAGTTGGCTCGCGCCTGAAGAATGTCAAATTCTCGGGCGTGACCATGTTCTTCAACATCGCAGAATGGGACCTGGAAAAGTAGTGTAATGTAGGTCGGATTGCCAATCCGACTTACAGATTGGCAATCCGACCTTACATCCCGAAAAAGGAATTTTAATGGGCCGATATATTTTGAAACGTCTTTTGCAAGGGATTCCCTTGCTGTTATTCATCAGCATCATTTTATTCCTGCTGATGATGAACATGGGCGACCCGGTGGCCACCATGGGAGGCCGGCGCGTGACACGTTCATCAGACTATGAGCGCCTCCGGCGCCAACTGGGACTGGATAAACCCATCTACACCCAATATCTGTACTGGCTGGCTGGCAATGACTGGGCTAGGACCGACCTGGATGGGGACGGTATCGCCGAGACGCCCGGTACTCGCCGTGGTATTTTGCGCGGGGATTTCGGCACTTCGCTGCTCGCTCGTAGACCCGTCCTGGAAGTGATCGGCGAGCGCCTGCCGAATACGCTCATATTGATGGTGGCTTCCGAATTTATTATCATTCTTGGTGCGTTGCTGGTGGGTATTTATTCTGCCTTGCGGCAGTATTCGTTTATGGACAACCTGGTCACGGCCATTATGTTTATTGCCTACTCAATGCCCATCTTTTTTATCGCTTTGATTTCCATGTACATCTTTGCGGTGCTCTTCAAGCGCTGGGGATTACCGTACCTGCCCACGGTCGGCATGTTCGACCCGCAGGTCGGCCGGACGACTGCCCAGGTGCTCTGGCACATGGTTTTGCCGGTGCTTAGTATTTCCTTGATCAGTTTTGCTGCCTACAGCCGCTACATTCGCAGTACCATGCTGGAAGTGATGAGCCAGGATTATATCCGCACGGCCAAATCCAAGGGTTTGCCGCGCCGGGAAGTGGTCTTTATCCATGCGCTGAAGAATGCTTCACTTCCCATTGTGACCGTGGTGGGACTGGATCTGCCGCTCCTGCTGGGCGGCGCGGTGGTGACCGAACGCATCTTTGCCTGGCCGGGCATGGGCCGCCTGTTCCTGGATCACGTTGACCGCGTTGACCTGCCGGTGGTGATGGGTATCCTGATGTTGATCGCCGTCGCGGTGGTTGTCTTCCAGATACTGACGGATATCGTCTACGCCTGGCTCGACCCGCGTATCCGTTACGAAAAGTAGGCCATTATGGAAACATCGAACCCTGCACAAATTCCCAGCCTGCCTCTCGACGAACTGGAGACCCCGCCCCTCAGCCTGGGACAACTGACCTGGCGGCGCTTCCGCCGTCATAAGATGGCCATGTTCGGCGCGGTAATCCTTATCTTTCTTTTCATCTATTCCTTTGGCGGCGCGCTGGTCCTTTCGGAAAAGTATGCCAATTACGCCGATACCGCAATGCGCCTGACAGCTCCCTCTGCAGAGCATCCTTTTGGCACCGACACCATTGGGCGAGACACGCTGGTGCGCACCATCTATGGCGGGCAGATTTCAATCATCATCGGCATGCTGGCCGTGCTGATCGAGAACCTGATCGGCATCACGGTGGGCGCGCTGGCCGGTTATTATGGTGGTATCGTGGACAGCATCCTGATGCGCATTACCGAGGCCATGCTTAACATCCCCGAGATTTTCCTGTTGATCGTGATGGCCAAGTTCTTTGGCGGGAATATCCCCGAAATCTCCCTGTTTGGCCGCACATTCAGCGGCAGTGTAGTTGTCATCGTGGTTATCATCGGCCTGACCAGTTGGATGTACCTGGCCCGTATCGTGCGGGCGGAGTTCCTGTCATTCAAAGAGAGTGAGTTTGTCCTGGCTGCGCGCGCAACAGGCACATCGAACTTCGAGATCATCTTCCGCCATATCCTGCCCAACAGCATCGCACCCATCATTGTCTCGGCCACGCTGGGAGTTGCCAATGCAATCCTGGCCGAGGCCTACATTAGTTTCCTGGGGTTGGGCGTCCAGCCGCCGACCGCCACATGGGGCAACATGCTCGACGGCGCGAACAATTACCTTGAGTCCGCACCCTGGTTATGGTTCTTTCCGGGATTACTGATTTTGTTAACCGTCCTAAGCATTAATTTCCTTGGTGATGGTTTGCGCGACGCACTGGACCCACACAGCCGAACGATGTGAGAGCTACATGACAAACAACCTGCTCGAAGTAAAAGATTTGAAAACGCGCTTTCACACACCGGAAGGTGTAATTCATGCCGTTAATGGTGTGTCATTTGATTTGCCCATGGGCCGCACGCTCGCTGTGGTCGGTGAAAGTGGATGCGGAAAATCCGTGACCATGCTGTCCATCCTGCGACTCATAGCCATACCTCCGGGTGAAATTGCCAGCGGAAGCGCAATCTATCAAGGAAGAGATCTGTTGAAGATGTCCGAAGACGAGTTGGAACGCGATATACGCGGCAAAGAGATTGCCATGGTCTTCCAGGACCCGATGACCTCGCTTAATCCGGTATTGACGATCGGCCGCCAACTCACTGAATCACTACGCGTGCATCTTGGTATGAATCCGCAACAATGCCAGAAACGCGCCGTTGAACTCCTTGAACTGGTTGGGATCTCTGAACCTGCCAATCGCCTGTACGATTACCCGCACCAATATTCAGGCGGAATGCGCCAGCGCGTTATGATTGCCATGGCTTTATCCTGTTCCCCAAGCCTGCTCATTGCAGACGAGCCGACCACCGCACTCGATGTGACCATTCAAGCGCAGATTGTTGAACTCGTAAAGTCGCTGCGCGAAAAAGTGGGTCTTTCGATCATTTGGATCACGCATGATCTGGGCGTGGTTGCGGGCCTCGCGGACCGGGTCATCGTGATGTATTCAGGCTTTATCGTGGAAGAAGCCGAGGTGGATGATATTTATGAAGACCCGCGACATCCATACACGGTTGCCTTGCTGGAAGCCTTGCCGCGTGTAGACCGCCGCCGCCATAATCGTTTGAAGGCCATTCGCGGTGCTCCACCGAATTTACTTTTAGAACCGCATGGTTGTCCCTTCGCGCCGCGCTGTGAAGTTGCCATTGAGCGGTGTTCAGGTGAAAACCCCGAACTGCGGCACGTTAACGGTGGACACAAGGTAGCCTGTTGGGTAAACATAAAAACGGGAGCTCCGCGATGATCGACTCCAAACCATTGGTTATTGTTGACAAACTTACGAAATATTTTCCGGTAACACGCGGGTTGGTTTTTCAGAAGACAATTGGAAACGTGCGCGCGGTGGATGGACTCTCGTTCACGGTCGCGCGCGGCGAGACGCTTGGATTGGTGGGGGAGAGCGGTTGCGGAAAGACCACTGCCGGCCGCACAATCCTCGGACTCTATCCTGCAACCAGCGGCAATGTGGATATTGACGGCGAGAACCTCGTCACGGCAAGGGGCAGGAAGCTGCTGGCGATTCGGCGGAAGGCCCAAATTATTTTTCAGGACCCTTACGCATCACTCAATCCACGTTGGACCGTCAATGCCATCGTCAGTGAACCGTTGCGCGTGCACAAATTGCTTGCCAACGATAAGGAACGGGCGGAACGGGTCAAGGACTTGATCAATCTGGTCGGCTTGAGTCCGCGTCTGGTCAACCGCTTCCCGCATGAATTTTCAGGCGGACAACGCCAGCGCATCGGCATTGCCCGCGCGCTTGCATCCGATCCATTGTTTATCGTTTGCGATGAACCGATCTCCGCGCTGGATGTATCGATCCAGGCGCAGGTTGTAAATCTTCTTGAAGAACTTCAGGACAAATTCGGCCTCACCTATCTCTTCATTGCGCATGACCTGAGCATGGTGCGCCACATTTGCGACCGTGTCGCTGTCATGTATCTCGGCATCATTGTTGAGACCGCCGAGCGAAACGAACTCTACGAAAAACCGCTTCATCCCTACACAAAAGCATTGCTTACCGCCGTGCCTATCGCTGACCCGCGCAAAGAACGCGCCCGAAAGCGCACCATTCTTACAGGCGATGTGCCCAGCCCAATAAATCCGCCCCCCGGCTGCCGTTTCCATACACGTTGCCCGATCGCCATGGAAAGATGTAAAGTGGAAACACCAGACTGGCGTGAAGCATCACCGGAGCATTGGGTGGCGTGTCATGCTGTTTGAAATCACCAGATCCTATTCGCGATAGCATTTCAAAGGATTGGAGAACGAGTTGAATTCTCCAATCCTTTTTAAATGGCTACATCGCCTCACGCCTCACGCGCACCCAGAGCTGATTCCGCTGCTCTCAGGTAAAATAGGCTCTTTGGGATTTCCCGTGATAGACCACCATATATGGTGCATGGTGTAAGTCGGATTGGCAATCCGACCTACATGTGGCGGCTCACCACGCCGATTCCTAATGAAGCGTAAAATATCCCGATGGCTTCCCTCACCTACAAAATCGCAGAAACGGAAAACGAATTCGAGCAAATCTTCAGACTCAATTACAAGACCTTTGTGGAGGAAATTCCCCAGCACGAGAGGAATGATGAGAAGCGCCTCGTGGATAAATTCCATGTAGAAAATACATATCTAATTTGCATGGAGGCTGATCACCTGCTGGGGATGCTGGCGGTGCGCGATAAACGTCCCTTCTCATTGGATGCAAAGTTGGGAAACCTGAATTCGTATCTGCCTGAACATACATCCATTTGCGAGATCCGTTTGCTGGCGGTTGAGCCTGACAAGCGCAGTACGCGCATCTTTGGCGGACTGATTTTACAGTTGGCGGGATATTGCGATGAACGCCATTACGACCTGGCGATCATGTCTGGCACGACGCGTCAGGCAAAGTTATATCGCCATCTTGGGTTCACTCCGTTTGGCCCGCTGGTTGGCAGTGGGGATATACTGTTTCAGCCCATGTACATTACGCTGGATTCATATCGAAAATTGAGAGCATCCGCCAGGATATTTGCTGACCCTTAAATTACGATGTCTTTGCGACCTTCGGGAAGCAATCTCCTAATTGGCAGAAATAGTCTGTGAAACAGGAGATTGCTTCGCCACTCGCCGTTTAAGGCTCGCGGCTCGCACAGCGTCCCGAATCTCTTACGGGAATGACAACACAGGAGGCTGGCTATGTGTGAATTTTGTACGCAACATGGAGAGGGGAAGAAGTGGTATCTGAGGATGGAGAATTACTCGCGCGATCTATTGGATCAAAATGAGCGGCGCAAGTACGCGGCAGAGTTCCTGAACGGGTTTGACAAACGCATGCCAGCGAACATCAAGCAACTGGACACGATCCGCAGGACGCCGTTGATGAAACTGGCCAAGCCGATATTGACCCATGCGCAAAAGCAGGATCACTACGGACAGGTTGTGCCAATGGAGGATGTGGAGAAGATCTTTGAGCTTGTGCAGGGAGTCATACGCCTGCCGTGCGTATGCCGCCGCGTCACCACGGGGAACATGAACGCGCGCTATTGCTACGGCCTGACCATGGACAAGCAACTCCTGGATTCTCTAGATGATTCATTCAGCCTGGAAACACTGACAAATGAAGAAGCGTTGGAATCGATTCGCAAACTCGATAAAGAGGGACTCGTCCATTCGGTGTGGACATTCAAGACGCCATTCATCGGTGGACTGTGCAACTGTGACCAGGACTGCATGGCCTATCGTATCACCCACGCTCGCAGGGATTACCCCGTCACGTTCCGCGCTGAGTGGGTGGCGGCTGTCTCAATGGACGAGTGTAATGGCTGTCGTCTGTGCATGCGGCAATGCCAGTACGGCGCGATCCGTTATTCTTCCAGCAATAAGAAAGTAGTGATTGACGCGGCAGCATGTTACGGTTGCGGCGTGTGCCGCGCAAGTTGTAACAAGGACGCGATTACGTTATATCCGAGGGAAATGATGAAAGAGGCGGCGGGAATTTGGTAAATTCATAATTCATAATTCATCATTTGCCTACATTCTCCCCAACGCAGTGACCAGCACCACGCCCAACGCGATGACCGCCGCGCCGAACAAGATGACCGCCGCCCTCAGCCATCCTGACTTGTGACTCAGCATCGCTTTGAACATCCGGCTTTGCGACTCAGGTTTGCCGGCATCGGACTGCCACCTGCGCGGCGTGACCACGACCAGCGCGCACAGCAGGGACAACAGCCACAGCGCGACTGCCAGAATTCCGCACCATTTGACGAGGGGCAATGACAGATACGCCGGCAGTGTTTCCGCGGAGACGGTCAAGACGCCGAACAGCGCACCCAGCAACCCGGTGACCAGACCGATCAACAGCCGCGCGGCTTCCTCCAAATTCTTCGGGGATTCCAATGACTGCGTTTCAAACCACTCACGCAATTTCTTTTCTTCGCTATTCTCTTCACGGATGGAGATGACTTTAGGCATGGCGTTAGTCCTCCTCGACTTCGATGATGATGTATGTGCCGCAAACGGGACATACCGCGCGATACTTTACAACTTTCACATCAGGTTTTTTATTTATCTCGCGATAAATAGTTTGATCAATTTCCAATTCGGATAGGGATTTTTCCCATTTATGCCCACAGCGCGGACAGGTGATCTTGATCTTCTCGCTCATTGTTTCTCCTCTCATTACCATGTCGTTGCGAGGGCGCACTTGTTCTTTGCCCGAAGCAATCTCATGTTAATTGGAAGATTGCTTCGTCGGGAAGAGCACCCTCCTCGCAACGACATCATTGACTTTATTTTTTCATTTCACTCTGCACCGCCGAAAAATGGGACGCGTACGCGGCTGGCACGGGCGGAATGGATTCCTCTTTGATCAACGCGCACAGCGCATCACACAGCGCCGCCACCTCCAGCCACGGCGAGCCAGCGGACTTCATTTGCCTTGACGCGCCCTCCAGCATATTGACCACATCACGTTTGGGCGACTGCCTGCGGACGTATGACAGTCCGGCATCGCGCGCATAATTGGCGGCATTATCAATTTCCGCGCGCCGTTGTTGATCCAGCACAACAGCCTGCTGTGCTGGAGTCATGCGCTGAAATTCTTCATGCCCCTTGCGGAGTTGCGCTTCGGCTTCGGCGCGTTTTTCAGGCGGAAGTTTTGCCAGTTGCGCCTGCAATAACGCCTCAAAGTTATCTTCCCCATCAGAATCAGGCGACTCTTGTTCTGCATCTGTCTGCTGCCTCAATTGTTCGCGTGCTTCTGGACTCATGACTGCAATGCGGCGGAAGGTTTCAAGTGTTTCGCGGTCAGACGCTAAATCCTGATGATCTGTTTGTTCGTCAATGGTGACCACTTCTTCCATTGCCTTGACTGCATCCTCATGGCGTTCTGCGTTCTGATAATAGCCAGCCAGATTATATAAAATCACGCTCAATGTAACCAACGCATCCAGACTCCCCTCTCCCTGTGGGAGAGGGGCAGGGGGTGAGGTCCGCTCTCTTGCCAACCCCAGCGCCTGCTCCTGATATTGAATGGCAGATTGAATATCCTTACGCTCGGCGGCGGAACGCGCCTGCGCGAGGACTTGCGCCAACGGGTCATCATTTGCCGCCACGCCGCCTTCAAGTTGAGCGATCATTTGCCGTACCTGCTGGGCTTCGGGCATGCCCATTTTTTCAAAAATAGCCAGCCCTTCACGATAACGTGATAAGGCAGTTTTATTATCACCGCGCGCCTGAGAGACTTGTCCAAGTTTCACTATTTCAAATGCTGGAGGTTCGCCAATTGCTTTGACCAATTCAAGCGCTTCAAGCAAGAATTTTTCAGCCTGTTCCCAATCTTTTCGTTGCATACAAATATTTGCCATATTCCCAAGCGAAGCGGCTTTGCCCTGTTTATCGCCGAGTTGCTCAAGAAGTTTCAGGCTTTCTTCATACAAACTCAGGGCGCGGTCGAGGTCGCCGCGCGTCAGGAAGACCTGCGCCATATTTGAGAGCGAAGCGGCTTTGCCCTTTTTATCGCCGAGTTGCTCTTTGAGCGCGAGGCTTTCTTCATACAAACTCAGGGCGCGGTCGAGGTCGCCGCGCGTCAGGAAGACCTGCGCCATAGCATGAAGCGAAGCGGCTTTGCCCTGTTTATCGCCGAGTTGCTCAAGAAGTTTCAGGCTT
>Ga0315273_10000891_pt1 | contig 32663 bp, 30 predicted proteins | sample YL17G02_0_MG_FD_205753 | JGI IMG/M metagenome (GOLD analysis project Ga0315273, IMG submission 205753) | Sediment microbial communities from Yellowstone Lake, YNP, Wyoming, USA - YL17G02_0 | ecosystem: Environmental > Aquatic > Freshwater > Lake > Sediment | place: USA: Wyoming | collected...
ACCATTAAAACATCACCTTACGCAGAATAAATTTTCGGTAGTGGTTACTTTGTAAGTGATGGCAATTTTCAAGTCTGCAACTGAACTACTTTTTTAACGCGAATGGCGCGAAATTTGGCGAATTTCGCCAATATTTTCTGAAAATTCGCGTCATTCGCCCATTAGCGAAATTCGCGTTTAGAACTGTCACTTACTTATCTACCACTACCAAATTTTCTTATCCGCTAATCTACGCCAATCTGCACGAATTTAAAAAGATTAGCGGACTCTTTTTAGGTTTTGCGTAAGTCCTGTCCAAATAATGTCTATTTATTTCATCGCGGGCAAATACAACCGCTCCACATATTCCTTGACCATGCGGCGCGTGGAGAATTGCGGCGTGACCGTGCGAATGGACTCTTTCACATGTCCCAGCCATTCCTGCGGGATGTTATTGATATCGCGCTCGTAGAACCTCGGGATGATCTCATTCTCCAGCGTACGATACAGGCTCTCGGCATCGGCCTTATCCTGCGCATCCGAAGAGACTTGTTCCTTATCTTCGCCGATCGCCCAGCCATTTTTGCCATTATAGGCCTCGCGCCACCAGCCATCGAGAACCGAGAAATTCAAGACACCATTGAGTCCGGCTTTCATGCCGGATGTACCCGAGGCTTCCAACGGACGACGCGGCGTATTCAACCACACATCCACACCCTGTACGAGATAACGCGCAAGGTTCATATCGTAATCTTCTACAAAGACCAAACGCCCGCCGGTCTCGGCGCGCTTGACCGTGCGATAAATCTCCTGAATTAACCGCTTGCCGGGTTCATCGGCAGGATGCGCCTTGCCCGCAAATATGATCTGCACGGGCATGTTGGGACGGTTAATGATTTTGAACAATCTCTCAACATCAGAGAGGACCAGGCTGGCGCGCTTGTAGGTCGCAAAGCGACGCGCAAAACCGATCGTTAACACATACGGATTAAGCAGGATGCCCGAAGAAACCACTTGCACAGGATGAAAGCCACCCACCGTCCAGCGGTCGCGCACGCGTTCGCGCAGGTAGAAATTCAATTTACGTTTGAGATGCAGGCGCACATCCCATAAAGCCCTGGCGGGCAAAGTATCTAATTTATCCCACAATTTCGGATCGTCGAGGCGGTCGTACCAGTCATCCCCAAGATGCAGGTCGAGCAGCATACGCAGACGGCGCGCCATCCAATTCGCAGTGTGGACTCCGTTCGTTATGTGCGTGATCGGCACATCCTCTTCGGCTTTGTCTTTCCAGACAAAATTCCACATCCTGCGTGAGACGTGTCCATGCAATTCAGAGACCGCATTATGGCCTTCCGATAATTTCAAGGCTAGTATGCCCATGCTGAAGCTTTCGCCATGCGGTTGTTGATTGCGGGCGATATCAAAGAACTGCTCGCGATTGAGTCCCAGTTGAGGCCAGATGGCGGCAAGATATTTATCCATCAGCCAGAGCGGGAACTCGTCATTGCCCGCCGAGACAGGTGTGTGCGTGGTAAAGATATTTTGTGCGCGCGTTTGTTTAACGGCATCTTCGAAGGTGTAGCCTGAGGCCACCAACTCGCGCGCCCGCTCAAGGGTCAGGAATGCGGCGTGACCTTCGTTCATGTGCCAGACCGCTGGCTTAAGCCCCAGCGCACGCAAGACGCGCACACCGCCAATTCCAAGCAGGACTTCCTGCAATATGCGCCGGTCAAGGTCAGACCAATACAAACGCGCCGTAAGCAAACGATCGAAATCCGAATTGCCTTCCACATTTGAATCAAGCAAATAAAGCGGAACGCGGCCAACGCGTACTTCCCAGATCTGCAGCTTTACGGAGCGATCAGGAAATTCAACCTCGACAGTAATACGATTATTCTTTTGGATTACAGGAGCTACAGGCAGGTCATCGAACACGAGCGGATTATTGAGCGCATCCTGCCAGCCATCTTCGCTGATGCGCTGCGAGAAATAACCCTGGGCATACATAAAGCCGATACCCGTCAGAGGCAGGCCAAGATCAGAGGCCTCTTTCAGATGGTCGCCTGCCAGCACACCCAGCCCGCCGGAATATATGGGGAGCGATTCGTGCAGGCCGAACTCCATCGAAAAATAAGCAATCGGATGCTGCATCAACTCAGGCTGAGTCCGATCTGCCCACGCCTGCGTTTGAGCGAGATAGGCATCAAGCTTCGCGAAGACGCGCTGATACGAATCCATATAATGATCATCTTCCAGGATTTCGTTTATGCGCGCGCGCGGCACTTCACGCAGCATACGAATGGGATTGTGGTTTAAGCGCTCCCATAGGTCCTGATCAAGACGCGCAAACAGACGCGCTGCATCAGGTTGCCACGTCCACCATAAGTTGTAAGCCAGCTCGGTCAGACGCGCGAGCTGTTTTGGCAGGTCAATTTGATTGGGGAGTTTGGATAGGAATTTCATAGATGCTGAATAATACCAAACTTTCGGGATTTGGATTCTGGATTAGAATCGACGCATGACCCAAGTCCAACTCTTCATTACCTGTCTCGTCGATTCTTTCCACCCGCAAACTGGTGAGGCCATCGTGGACATTTTCCACCGCCTCGGCATTTCCGTGGACTTCCCCCAGGACCAAACCTGTTGCGGACAACCGGCCTTCAACGCAGGCCTGCGCGATGAAGCGCGCCCGCTCGCAGAACATACAATACGCGTTTTTGAATCCACAACGGGCGATATCATCATGCCATCCGGCTCATGCGCGCACATGCTCAAGCATAACTATCTTGAATTATTCGCAGATGACCCGAACTGGCTTCCACGCGCGCAGGCATTATCCGGCCGCGTGTATGAATTCACCGAGTATCTTGTGGATAAGCTCGGCGTGACCAATCTCGGCGCGCGCTGGGACGGCCTACTCACCTACCATCCATCCTGCCATCTCTTGCGAGGCATGAACATTGACCGTCAGCCGCGCGCCCTGCTTGCCAACGTGCGCGGTGCGCAAGTCGTGGACCTGCCAAACGCCGAAGAATGCTGCGGCTTCGGCGGTGTCTTCTCGATGGAACATCCCGAGCTTTCGGCGGAATGGTTGAAACGCAAAATTGGAAATCTGGAGACAAGTCAATCACCTACGTTGGTCGTTGCCGAGACAGGCTGTTTGATGCACATCGCGGGGGGACTGCACCGGCAGAAGAAGAGTCAGCGGGTGGTGCATATCGCGGAAGTGCTCAATCATCGCTAAGAGACTATTTCTTAAAGACTCTTTCTGTACACGGAAGGCACGGATAAACCTTTAAAAAATCCGTGTACAAAAGGGGTTTTGCCGCAATTTTATAAAGTCAAAACTACTTAAGAAACGCTCTCTAAGGATAAAGTATGTTTCATAAATCTGCAAAATTCTATGACGCCATCTACGCCTCTGCCGGCAAAGACTATGCTGTGGAAACACAAAAAATTTATGCGCTGATCGAGAAACATAAGAAGTCGCCGGGCAACACTTTGCTTGACGTAGCCTGTGGTACGGGGAAGCACGCATCTCATCTAAGCAAATACTTTCAACTCGAAGGCCTCGACCTTGATCCTGAAATGCTGGCAATTGCGTGCCGGAACCATCCTGATATTCCTTTCCATCAAGCGGACATGGTTGATTTTGACTTAAAGCGCCAATTCGATGTGCTAACCTGCCTGTTCAGTTCGATCGGTTATGCCAAGACGACATCTCGTCTGAATCAAGCCATCCAAACGATGGCCCGGCATCTTGTCACCGGCGGCGTGTTACTCGTTGAACCCTGGTTTACGCCCGAACAATGGCATGCGGGAAAAGTACACGGGATGTTTATAGAAGAACCGGACTTAAAGATCGCTCGCATGAATATCAGCGAAGTGGATGGCACGCTCTCTTTCTTCGATTTCCATTACATGGTAGCCACGCCGGAAGGCATCAATTATTTCACGGAACGCCATGAACTCGGTTTGTTCACAAACGAAGAATACCTGGAAGCCTTCAGGTTGGCGGGATTGGAAGTTCTACATGACCCAGAGGGAATTTATGGGCGCGGGCTTTATATTGGTGTAAAGTAACTACCCAGGAAACGGACAATTAGAATCAATTTACATGTCGTTGAGATGCGGGCGCGGCGGCATGGCTCCGTGGGACGCGTCCTAAATTACAGTATAATGATTTCTGCTCCTCATAGCCATAAAGGAGGCTGACATGAGCGAAAATATATCATTTCAATTTTTACTTCCCAAATCAACCTACCAGGCTCTTAAACGAGTTGCGAAGAAGGCGCATAAATCAGAGTCTGCTATTTTGCTCGACGCGTTGCGCGCTTATCTCGATCAACTGGCAAAAGTTGATCCCTTCCTCGGTATGTTCGCGGATGAGGCAGACATGATGGATGAAGTGGTGACTTACGCAATGCGAACGCGCGAATCCATGCCGCTTCGTATTCAAGGTTGAAACTCGCTAATTGGCGATAGCAAGGAGTAAAAAATGGTTTCCCCAGCCTTTACCACTATATTGAAAATGATCGAAGACCTGCCCAAAACTCGTCAAAACCAACTTGCCGATCATTTGCGCGAGTACTTGGCTGATTTGGAAGATGAAGAAAAATGGGATGAGATATTTTCGAAAACGCAGGATAAACTTGCCTATGCCACGCATGAGGCAGAACGCCAGATCGCAGAAGGAAAATCTGGGCCGATGGATTTCAATCGGCTATGAAATTTGCCAGGAGAGCCGAGATGGAAACAATTACACTGGAAATTCCCGAATCTCAATTGGTTGAATGGGTGCAAAGATTATCGCCATCCGTCAAACAATCCGTTTTGCGCGCGCTGATCCCTGAAATGGACGCGCTGGAACAATTGCTTCAATATGGCGATGAACGCATTCGGGATGTTGCCGCGCAACGCGGCATTGACTGGGACAACCTGAACGAACAACAACGCGAAAAATTGATCGACGATATCCTGCATGAGGTGTAATGACAGAGCGCGTCGTCTTTGATACCAACGCGATGATTTCGGGGCTATTATGGAAGGGAAAACCATATCATTGTCTGCTTTTGGCGCGCTCAAGGGTAATTCAAGCCGTATATTGCAATCCCATGCTGGCTGAACTTACTGAAAAGTTGCGCGAGAAATTTAATTATTCAGAAAACCATATCCACGCAGTTGTTGCCGACATTCGTAAATATGCGGAGCACATTGATATTACGGAAAACTTGCGGGTAGTGCAAGCAGACCCTGATGACGACAAATTTGTCGAGTGCGCGATAGTGGGGCATGCCTCTTATATTATTTCCAGCGACAATCACCTTCTTGGCCTGGGTGAGTTTCAAACCATCAAAATTCTTTCCCCCGAAGAATATCTTTCGCGTTTTGCACGCTAAAACAAGATAAAAATGCAAGGGCGAGCATCTGCTCGCCCTTTTTTATGCAGACAGGACAAACACCCCCTACAGGAGTTCTGAAATAATATGTGCGGAATTTTCGGATACGTCACAAGAAGAAGCATTGGGACCAATTTTGATCGCGGTAGCGGAAAGACTCACCTATCGCGGCTACGACTCGGTCGGCGCGGCAAGGATCAAGAAGGACAAATTGATCCGCTCAACGGTAAGTTTTGAGTGCATCCACACACTATAATGGGCAACAAGTGAATTTGGTATAGGAACACAAAAAATGGATTTGACCGTCAAAATAAAGACAGGATATACCTTTGTATCATACAGAACTGCAATTCTGCTCATAGGTGCCTTTCTGCTCATTTCCTGTAATCCGGCTCAAACGCCGACCCTTGAAGCAGAAGAAGCAGAAAACGAGGCCGTCGCTATTGGCAATTCGGTCCCAACCGCGACTCCCATCACTGCATTGCCGACTATATTGCGGGCATCGGAAACACGTTTGAACGATCCGCGCCCGAACATCATTGTCATCATGACCGACGATCAACCTGTTGATACTGTGGAATATATGCCGACCGTCAGGGAAGTGTTAATGAAAAACGGCATTTATTTCAAGAATGTATTTACAACTACGCCAATATGCTGTCCCAGCCGGGCCAGCATACTGACAGGTCTGTATGCTCACAACCATGAAGTGTACAATAACCGCCCCCCAAACGGGAGTGTGACAAAATTTAAGGATGATTCGACAATTGCCGTTTGGCTGAAGGAAGCAGGATCAGGATATTCCACTGGATATTATGGAAAGTACTTGAATGGATATGGAGATATAATTACCAGTGAATATATTCCTCCGGGATGGGATCAGTGGTGGGTGCTGTCGGGTCATTCTGGTCCTCCTTTCAAATTTTATTACAATTACACCATGTCTAATAATGGTCAGGCGGTTTTTTTCCCGGCAAGTAAAGCAAATTTCAGCGCGGATGTTATTACCTATAATGCTGTCAACTTCATAAACCAAGCGAGAAATCAGCCGTTCCTGCTATTTGTCGGTTATTACAACCCTCACGATCCTCACATTCCCGCGCCTCGTCACAAGGATACTTTCAGGAAGGATTCCGGCATTGCCGTGCCAAGAACACCAAATTTTCTTGAAGCGGATATCAGTGACAAACCAGTTTTCTTATCGGAGGTTGAAACCTTCACACCTGAAGGATACGACCAAATCTATTTAAAAGTCTTACGATCCCTTCTTTCCGTTGACGATGGCGTTGCGGAAATTCTAAACGCGTTAAAACTGGCCGGTGTAGCTGACAAAACGGTCATTGTTTACACCTCAGATAACGGCCTTTCGGTCGGACAACACAGGTGGCTGGGGAAGAACTGTCCGTATGAAGATTGCATCCGTGTGCCATTCATCGTCTACGCACCAGGAATGTTCGAGCCGAGGACGGAGACCCGCATGGTGGCAAACATCGATCTGGCGCCGACATTTGCAGAGTTAGCCGGGATTCACGCCCCAGATAATATAAATGGCTCGAGCCTTCTTCCCCTGCTTTCCGATCCATCCGCCCCGTGGCGTGATTCTCTTTTATTGGAACATTGGCCTGCCGAAGGTGGAGAGGAAGGCTCCGACAATATCCCCCAATATTCCGGGATCCGCACCGAAAATTGGAAATATGTGGAATATGCCAGCGGTGAAATGGAACTCTATGACCTGAAAAACGATCCCTATGAACTGGTGAATGTTGCAAATCTGCCTCAATTTAAGGATATCCAGGCGCAATTAAAATTGAAATTGGGTGACCTGAAACAAAAATAAAAAGTAGAAATGAAATAGGAGATTTGCCATGTGCGGAATTTTTGGTTATGTTACGAATAAAGAAGAAGCACTCGGACCCATCCTCATTGCGGCCGCGGAGCGACTGACCTACCGCGGATATGACTCTGTCGGAGCTGCGACAATTAACAACGGAAAAATTGATCTGCGCAAAGATGTTGGCAAAGTGGATTCTGTCGCGGCGAAATATAACATTGCGGAGATGCGCGGACAGCGTGGGATTACGCAGTTGAGGTGGGCGACGTTTGGCGAGCCTTCGCAAGTTAATTCACAGCCGCATTTGGATTCGAATGGCGATATGGTCGGCGCGCATAATGGTAACGTGGTGAATAATGTCGAGCTGCGCTTGGAATTCATGGCGGAAGGAATGACTGTCCGTTCGCAGAATGATGGTGAGACATGCGTCCATGCGGTGGAGAGATATATCAGCCGTGGATATGAATTCATTGATGCAATTCGCCTCGCGTATGGCGACCTGCAAGGCGATTATGCCTTTGTCATCGGGCGCGCGAATGATGACAAGTTATACGCGTTCAAAAAAGGTTCGGGCATGGTAATCGGAATCGGCGATGGCTTTACTTGTCTCTCGTCTGACCTGCCTTCGATATTGCCGCTCACCCGCGAAGTCATTCGCCCGCAGGATGGGGAGATCGTCACGCTGTGGGCAGACCGCGTGGAAGTGCGCTCTGTCAAAGATGGAAAAATAATTCAACGAATGCCAGAAACAGTTACGGAGTCGATGGATGCGGTGCAGAAGGGCGGGTATCCGCATTTTATGTTGAAGGAAATCCACGAGCAGGCGCAAGTCGCCCGTGAGTTAATCCACTTGTTGGATGGCAGCCCCGATGTCCAGCCGTTGGTCGAAAAGATGAAGAACGCGCGTCATCTGTATTTGATCGGATGCGGCACGAGTTATCACGCGGCGGCGGTGGGCTCGGTGTACATCGCGCAACTTGCGGGGCTGACCGCCATCCCCGTGCTTGCGCCGCAGTTCATCGCGCAATACGCGCCCGCGGTTGGATATGAAGACGTGGGGATTTTCGTCAGCCAATCGGGCGAGACCAAGGATGTGCTCAACGCGTTGGAAGCCGCCGAGAAGCGCGGCATGGCTTGTTTTGGATTGGCGAACGTGGTGGGCTCGACGCTGACGAAGGCGACTTCGTTCTGTCTAACCTTGTGCTGCGGATACGAAATCAGCGTGCCCGCCACGAAGACATTTACCAACCAGGTCGTGACGTTCCTGTATCTGGCGTATCGACTCGCAGGCAAAGATACGAGCGAACTTTTGCGTATCCCTGAATTAATGGAGCAGACAATCGAGATGGTCGGACCGCAGATCGAAGCGATCGCCAAAGACATCAACGAGTGGAACGATATGTACTGTCTCGGCTACGGCGCGACCTATCCGATCGCTTTGGAAGGCGCGTTAAAATTAAAAGAAATTACGTATGCCCATTGCGAAGGGATGCTCTCGACCGAGTTCAAACACGGACCGCTCTCCGCGGTGAGCAAGGGCTTCCCGATTGTGTTTGTGGCGGGTCCCAACGATGTACCGCTCATCATCAGCGGGATCAACGAAGTGAAAGTGCGCGGCGCACGCACGATCACCATCGCCGAAGAGGATGCCCGTCTGCGCGCCAACGGGGATGATTTGGTTGTCATCCCCAAATCGGATGCACAGATCAGCGCGTTGTTGGGAGTCCTGCCGTTGCAGTTGCTTTCGTATCATATGAGCGTGATGCGTGGGTTTGATCCCGATTTCCCGAGGAATTTGTCCAAGACGCTGACGGTGGATTGAAATCAATTACTTGCTATAATGGGCATATACCCAAGGAGCAAGAATGCCAAAGCGAATCGTGAAAAGTCTTTTCTACATCACGCATATCAATAACCTGCCGTCCATTTTGCAGTATGGCATTCTTTCCCATCGCCAGGTCGAGGCGCAGGGCATTCCTTTCACGCCTGTTTACAATCCTGAAATCGTTGCAAATCGAGAACAGCGATTAACGCCCGACAGGAAAAGCCTTTGGGATTATGCCAATGTTTATTTTCAGCCGCGCAACCCAATGCTTTACAAGGTAATCAGCGAAACCGACAAAAAAGATGTCGTCATTGTTGCGGTAAAACCGCAAGTTGTTGACGCAAACGGCGCTTTTATCTCGTTGGGAAATGCCGCAAGTTCGTTATCTCCACTTGTGGATATAAAGGCGGGACTTCAAAATATTAACGGTGAATACTGGCAAATCATCAACAATGACTGGTGGAAAACTGAAGACGGCACAAAGCGAAAAATCATGGCGGAGTGTCTCATCCCGAACGGAATTCCGCCGACACACATTCATTCTGTATATGTGACAAGTCCAGCGGTTGCCGAAAGGATTCGACCCGTATTGAACGAATTTCCACATCCCGTATCGGTGGTGGTCGAGCCGAATATGTTCTTCCAGCCGAGAAGACATGGCGCTATTACCGATAAATTATCCTGGGTGGATGGGGACATGTTCTTCTCGCAAATGCAAACGCTTACGGTTAGCGTCAACACGGTTGGCGTAATGGGGAAGGGACTGGCTTCAAGGGCAAAATATCAATTCCCCGATATGTATGTTGTTTATCAGGATGTTTGCAAAAGCAAGGCGCTTGTAATGGGAAAGCCTTATTTATACAAACGGGAAGCGTCTCTCGATGAAGACTTAGCGGATGAGCCGTTGTCAATGCCCAATTTGAATGCAAATAAGTGGTTCCTATTATTCCCTACCAAAGAACATTGGAAAGAAGGGTCAAACGCCAAGGGAATCGAAACAGGGTTGGGATGGCTTCTGGAAAATTACAAGACGGAAGGCGTTCAATCCATTGCGATGCCTGCGCTTGGGTGCGGATTGGGCGGGTTGGACTGGAAAGATATGGGTCCTCTGATGTGCAAGTATCTTTCGAAGATGGATGTGCGAGCCTCCATTTATTTGCCGCAGGAACAGCAAATCGCCCCTGAGTTTTTGACGAGGAATTTTTTGTTGGGAAAGTAGCTTGAGCTTTCCAAATGGTTGCGAGTTGCGCCGCGATATGACTGCCGCCGAAAAGACTGCGAAGCGTGTGGCAGGAATTACGCGGGAACAAGTTGGGAGTCCATTTCAGGAGGCAACAGGTCATCGCAGGACTGCGTCGTTGATGGAAAAGACCTGACAGGTTTTAGCATGGCGCGAGTCAATCGGGATTCTGTGGAAACCTGTCAGGTCTGCGTGATTTCCCGATGAATTTGTCCAAGACGCTGACGGTGGATTAGTGTCCAGTCAATTGCCGCGAACAATGCGCAAAACAAGAGTATAATTTTCACAGGAGAAGTTTTGTGAATCTCTACCACGTCATTTGGAAAGATCAATTCATCGAAAAACTGGAAGTTAAACATGGCGTAAAAACGAAAGAGGTTGAAGACGTGCTATTCTCCTATCCGCATATTCGCCGCGTTGAGAAAGGGCAAATACAGGGGGAAGATTTATACGCCGCCTACGGACAAACAAAGGCTGGCAGGTATTTGATCGTTTTCTTTGTGTTGAAACACAGCACATCGGCGCTTCCAATTTCAGCGCGTGACATGACTCGATCCGAGCGTAAATACTATGGAAAATAAAAAGAAAACCGACCCCATCCCCGATGAATTTGGCAGCTACGAAGAAGCCGCCGAATTTTGGGATTCACACGACACAACCGATTATCTCGAATATCTAACTCCTGTGGAAGCGACCGCTGAGTTTCGCGGCAGGCTTTATGAAATCGAGATAGACGAAAGTGTCGCGGTCACTTTGCGCGAAACAGCGAAACGAAAGGGCGTCACTCCCAGCCGCCTAGCCAGCGAGTTATTGAGGGAGCAACTGGCTGCGCGATGACAGGCGGGGAAATAGAATGGCTCAAAACCTGATCTTTCAATATGACCGTGAGGCTGACATTCTATACATCAACACCGTCACGCCCTACGCCGAGCAGGAATCCGAGGAACTAGGCGACGAGATCATTGCGCGCCTGAATCCGCAAACAGGCAAGGTCGAAAACCTTGAAGTATTGTTCTTCACCAGCCGACTGATGAGGAAAGAACTATTATCTTTGCCCGTCATTGCCGACTTGCGTCAGGTTACGACAGCGTAAAAAGACCTTCGCCGAAAAGACTGCGAAGCGTCGGGCAGGAATTACGCGGGAATAAGTTGGGAGTCCATTTTAGCCCCCTCCGCCTTCGGCACCTCCCCCAAATACGACAAGAAAAAGTCTGAATGTGGATTCAAAATTTACATCGTCGTATTTGGGGGAGGACGGGTGGGGGCGCGGGACTGCGTCGTTGACTTTTACTGTCACAAGGCGGCGTTGGTCCTTGAAGTGGATGGAGACATCCACGATCTACAGCGGGAAGAAGATGCTACCCCCCTGTCCTTTCCCCTTCGGGGACCTTCGGCGGACATCCCCCCATTTTCGCAAGTTAAATTCAGGTATTGACTTTAACTCAGCATACGAAAATGGGGGGAACGAGGGGGGCTGAGCGAGATGGGGTTACGGACTTGTGCTGAGCCTATCGAAGCATTGTCCGCTTTCGGAATGATGAGGTTGTGAAGAATTTGTCCACGGTGGTGGGGAAGATATACAATGCAGTTTAAATGCAAAGTTCGGAAGCCTTGGAGACTTCCGAATTCCTTGTTAAGCAAGCTCCACTTTCAACTTCTTCCCCAAAGCGGACGCGGCGCGTTCAAGTGTGAATAAAGTAATCGAAGCATTGTCAGGGTCAAGCAAGCGCTCCAAGGCAGCGCGGCTGGTCTTCATACGGCTTGCCATTTCGGTCTTGGTGAGTTTGTTGCGCTTCATCTCCTCTGCAATTTGATAGGCAACCACGCGCTTGATTGCGGCGGCTTGCACCTGCTCCAAAAGATTTTCTTCTTTCAGGAAGTCGTCAAATTTGCTACCAATATGTTTTTTGTTCATGGTTTAATCCTTTTCTAAATTACTCAATCTGCGACGCGCAGTATCCAATTCATTTGGCGGAGTTTTCTGCGATTTCTTCACAAATCCATGCAAGAGAATCATCACCGCACCTTTGACTGTGAAAAGCACTCTTGCAATTCCTGTGCTGATGTTGGAACGCACTTCCCAAAGTCCACGCTCCATTTTGCGGATCAGGGGCATTCCCAAAGGCCAGCCAAATTGCGCGGTCTTGATGTCTTCGCCAATCGCTTTGCGATCTTCATGCGGAAGGCTCTTAAGCCATTCGCGCACAGGTTCGTTCCCTGCCTCGGTTTTGTAGAAAACTACATCCAGGATTGGTTCGTTATCTTCATCATCACTCATGGAGCAAGTGTACCATAATTGATACACAGGTCAAGATACGGTTGGGAAAGAGATTGCGGAGGAGTGAGACCCCCTCTGTCCTTCGGACATCTTCGCGAATCACACCTTTAGGTGCCCCCAAATGCGACAACGTAAATTTGGGATGCCAATTGAGCAGTTGATTCGTCGGATTTGGGGGAGACTCATCCTCACCCCGATGGTGACGATTTTTCGGCGGGATGGTTTGCCCCTTCGCGAAGCACCCTATGGGCTCCCAAGGGAGCCCCCTTCGGGGATGATAAGGGCATGTAGTTGAGTCCTATCTTGTCCGCTGGCGGGGATTTTCTTCAGAGAGGCGGGGTGGAGTTTGGCGGGAAATTCAGAAATTGCCTATTGACAAACGAACTTTTCTAAGTATTATTATATTAGCAGGACTTTCGCTTCCTAATGCCAAAACCTTGAAATTATGCAAAAAACGGGCTTAAATTTGGTGTTTTTGGCGGTTTGCTCTACCGGTTTTCACCGTCAAGCGAAAGTCCTGATTAGACAAAACAAGTCAACAAATATCCCCCACAGGAAGAGAGGTCCGTATGAAAACGAAAAGAATGCTCCAATGGTTCGTGGTCGTTGCAATTCTGGTTTCATCGTTTGCTTCAACAGGCAGCGCATTAGCGTGGTACAACTGCGCCAGCTACATCACCGTCCAATGGGGGGATACATTGAGCGGGCTCGCGGCGTATTGCGGCACTACCGTGGATGCCATCCGCGCCGCCAACCCCGGGCTTGGCTGGTGGGTCTACGCCGGGCAGAGGCTTTACATCCCAACCGGGTACAACTATTATCCTAATTATTCATCCACTGGCGGAACCTACACCGTTCGTTGGGGAGATACCCTTGGGAAAATTGCGGCGAGCAGGGGGGTGAGCCTAAGCGCCCTTCTGGCTGCCAATCCGCAGATCTGGAATGCAAGTTGGATCTACGCCGGGCAGGTCATTAATTTACCCGGAACCGTGTACGTTCCCCCACCGTATGTGCCTACTCCCGTTGTAGCTCCTCCCGCCCAAGCCCCCTCTTTTGACGGTCTATTAACTGTTATCGCTGCCAAAGGGGTAAATATCCGCAACCAACCCAATTACGATGGAAAAATCTTATTGGCAGACGACTATACAAAAGGCGTGTCCTACTATTATAGAACGAACTCCGTCACCAAAGACGACGCGCATCGGCGCACATGGGTGGAGGTCGTTATCTCCCAGTCGGCAAATGGATACACCACAGGATGGCTGCCTGTCAGCGGTCCTCAGGATTATCTCAATCATACCGGTCCGATCGAAGACTGGGTTACACCGCATATCGAGTAAGCCCGGTTCACAGATTGAGTTACAGTTCAAAAAGGGACGGTTCCCCTGCATGCAATCGTCCCTTTTTGTTTGAGGCAAGGCGAGGAAGGGGAAAGAGATTGCGGAGGAGTGAGGGATGCTTCGACACTCCCGTTGGTCGTCAGCACGACGCCTCACCCCGATGGTGATGATTTTTCGGCGAGACGGTTTGCCCCTCTCCTAGCCCCCTTCGGGGTGCTTCGCGAAGGACACGGGGTTGAGTCCTATCTTGTCCGCTGGCGCGAACATTAGTGGTTCTTTTTATTAGCTTGCGCAATATCTCAATTTGAGATACAATCTCGCCCATGCATATCATCACCCGCAAAACGCTGATCCAGTTTTGGGAGAAACATCCCGAAAGCCAGACGGCGTTAATGCGTTGGTTCAAGATCGTGCAAAAAACCGAATTCAATAGTTTTGCCGAGTTGAGACAGGTTTTTCCCTCCGCTGATAAATTGGATCACTGGATCATTTTCAACATCGGCGGCAACAAATACAGGTTGATCACATCCATTCACTTCAATCGCGGCAAAGTATATATCCGTCATGTTCTTACCCACACAGAATATGACCGAGGAGACTGGAAAAATGGCCCTCGTAAATGAAGAACTTCAAATCCACTGGACAAATATCGCTCCTCTACTCACCATCCGCAATGAGCGCGAATACAACGCGGCAGTAAAACGACTCAATGAATTGCTGGATGAAATTGGGGATAATGAAAAACATCCACTTTATAGTTTGTTGGATACGCTTGGCACGCTCATTCATTCTTACGAAGAAGAGCATTATCCGATTCCAGATGTCACTGGTGCGGAAGTGTTGCGCTTCCTCATGGATGAACACGGTTTGACTCAATCTGATTTGCCCGAAGTGGGCTCGCAAGGCGTGGTCTCTGAAATATTGAATGGCAAACGCGAATTGAATATTCGCCAGGTCCGCTCATTGGCGGAGAAGTTCAAAGTTTCAAGCGCGGTGTTTGTGTAACAGCAAATTCCAAGGAAAACTTGAGACAATCTGTGGTTGGGAAAGAGATTGCAAAGGAGCCGCCGAAGGGATGTCACATGGGCGGGGCGGGTGAGGTCAAGGCTTGACAGGCGGCGCACTGAGCCCGGTTGAAGTGTTTTATCGTGGCGCGTGTTGATCGGGTCTCTTTGTATCGTGTTGTACTCGGTTAATCAGGGTTCTGGGGAAACTATTCAAGGCTGGCAGCGAATCAGACTTTACAATATACTTTACGCGTTTGTCCCAGCCGCTGATGGTTGATCAATCAACACATGCGATGATCTCTTTGCATGAGGTCCTCATTTTTTCTGGAGACCCAATGACCCTGCTTTCCGTTTTCCTTGCCCTGCTCCCCATCCTGGTTGTATTAATCCTATTGATATGGAAGCGCATGGCCGCCGATACTGCCGGGCTGATCGCCTGGATCGTCGCCATGCTCACCGCCTGTTTGTATTTTCAGACACCGTTCCGAATCGCCCTAACTGCCAGCCTGGCCGGAGTCGTTGCATCGCTCCCGATCACGCTGATGGTGGCGGCATCCATTTTACAGGTCACGATCATGATCGAGAGCGGAGCGATCGCGCGCGTGGTCGCGCTGGTCAAGTCCGTGGCGCCAAAGGATCAGATCGTCCAGATTATGATCGTCAATATCGGCTTTGGGACGCTGCTAGCAGCGCTGGGCGCGACGCCCGTGTCCATCCTTCCGCCCATCATGCTGGCAATGGGATACTCCTCGTTTATCGCCATTGCCCTGCCATCGCTCGGCTACGACGCGCTCACAACATACGCCCTGCTTGGCATCCCGGTGGTGGTCTTCGCTAGTTTTGTCAACTTGCCGGTGAACGAAGTCGGCGGTTATTTTGCGCGTTACATGCCGGTCATCAGTTCTTGCATCGCGCTGGGAATGTTGTGGATCGTCGGGGGGTGGAAAATGCTCTGGCGAGGCCTCATCCCAGCCTTGTTGTCCGGTTTGACCGCGGGCCTGATCGCAATTGGGATGAACGCCCTGGGCATGGTCACATTGACCGGTGTCGCGGCCGGGCTTGGCGTCATCCTGGTCATGCTGGTCTATCTGCTTATGTCACGCAAACCCTTATGGGATAAAAGCGTTCAGGGCGACGAAGACCGCCGCGCAGAAAAGCGCATCTCATTTTGGCGCGCAATCTCTCCCTGGCTCATTCTGACCGGCTTTGCCGTGCTGGTCAACGCGCCCTTCCTGCCTTTCTTCAAATTGACTTTCACAACCTGGGCCATGCCGCTGGAGATCATCCCCGGCGCGCCTGAAAAAATGCGTATGTTCTGGCAGGCATATTTCTGGTTGTTGGTCAGCACCCTTCTGGCACTGCCATTCTTGAAAACAAGTAAAGAGCAATTAAGTGTATCGTTCCAAAAATGGATCAAGCGCGCGCCGCGCCCGATGTTGGCCTCCGCCATCTTCTTTGCCATCGCCTTTATCATTAACCACTCCGGCAAAGGTATGGATTGGACGTTGGCCGACCCGAACAACAACATGGTGGTAGTGCTTGCGGACGCTTCGACGGCGGTGTTCGGTAAAGCGTATCCGTTTATCGCCCCATTCCTCGGGTTGCTGGGCGGATTCGTTAGCGGCTCGGAGACTTCCTCGATCGCCATGTTCACGAACCTGCATCTCTCCATCGCCGAAAAGATCGGCGCATCCGGCTTGATCATTGCCGCGGTCAGCGGGATCGGCGGCGGACTCGCCAGTGTTATCTCACCGGCCAAATTGCAGAACGCCGCCGCCGCAATTGACCGTATCGGTGAAGAAGCCAGCGTTCTGCGCGTGACCTTCGTCATCTCGTTGATCATCACCGCTGTCGCGGCGCTGATGACATTGTTGTGGGCGTATTGATCGCAATATGATGATAGTAGGTCGCGTTTTCCCCATCGAAGACTTCGGAAGCGCGACTTATTTTTATTGCTATAAGAGTACATTCCATCGGTGAAAGTCGGGATGCTTCATCATATACTCAGAAGATCCATCCCTTCTGATTCTATGGTTGTGGTATCTATACGTTTCACATTCGGACGGCTTGCATTTTCGTCTGCAAACTTCTTTTCCACAAATTGCGTGCGAACTTTATATGGTGGCTGAATGCAGAAAGGGGCTATTGTTCCAACTTTCGCCATTGCTCTCTCTGCTGCATCCCGGATCAGGTCGCGCGCTTTCTGAGGAGATAGGCACAAAGTCGGAGCCTGCGCGAGCCCTTTTACTTCCGAAGCGATGCCTTCCTTCACTATCGCACTCTCAATATTAGGAATCAATGCACGCGCTTCATCTGCTGCCGCTCGATCACCACTGATGAACACTGTAGGAATTCCAAACTGTCCAGCCGTGGCACAATTCATCCCAATTTCCCCTACCTTTAAACCGTTTATCCAACACGCTACAATATTGGGCATAAAACTGTGACTCAAAACGGCCCTGGTTGTTCCAGCCATCGAATGCAAGCCCAATTGAAATACCGCGTTGAATGATGCATTCAGACCAGCAGGGCCTCCATCTCCAGCGCCCAAAATTAAATTACATTCCGGATGCAACAACTCTATGTCCAAACCACCGGGGAAATTACCATGCCCATCCCAAGCCACTATTTCTGTGGCTCCACCGTGTATGGCTCCCTCTACAAGAGCATTGAGTTCGAGAGTAGCCAGTTTCCGAGCTTGTTCATAATATTCGCCATTGAGCCAGCATTGCTGCCGATGGTCAACAACTCCTGCCACACCTTCCAAATCACAAATTACGTATATTTTCATTGCTAAAGACTCCTTCTTCTGTAGGTAATATAATACCCATGGTAACAAATTGCGCTTTCATCCTTCTAAAAGAGCGTAATTTGTGACCGCCTTGGATATAGCAGGTCACGCTTTGCTGGTTGAGCAGCCCTGGCATAGTAAAGGATATGTCGAAGCTCAAGCGTGACCTGCTACATTTTCTATTCCGAAACCGGCAAATATAGATCAAAGACAAATTTTGCAGGATCGGTCTCAAGAGGGTTGTGCAGGTTTTCCAGTTCCTGGCGGTAGGCTTCCTTGTACTTGCTCGCCTCCATCCATTGAACAAGCTCGCCCCACACGCGCCCGATGTTGTCGACATTCTCGAAACGCGTCACTGCATACAATCCACCGGGGAAATACACGATGCGGATATCGCCTTGCGGCTCGGTTCCCTTTTCCACCTCCACCCAGAGCTCGTAGCCATAGTTCGGACTGCCCGGCGCGGGATTCGGGTTGTTAAAACCGAAGTGGCGGCGCTTCGTCCCGTACCCCTCCAGCATATCCTTTGCTTTGAGAAATGCCATCATCTTATCGTCTGCCATCTCTTCGGGCGAGGACCCGAAGCCGTAGGCGCTTGCTACCAGCATCGGTTCCAGTTTTACGATATGAACATCCAGTTTACTCATTTTTTCTCCTTAATTGTGATATACAGGTCAACCTGCTTTCAGTTTGTGCACGTTGACATCTTAGCAGGGAGTCCATGACACCTGTTGTCAGGGTTTTCAGGTAGAATAGGCAAAGAGGAAAGATGCGCGCCGACCGATTACTATCCCTTTTGATGCTGCTCGAAACACATGGCAAAATGACCGCCCGTCAACTTGCCGAAGAATTAGAAGTCTCCGAACGCACCATCTACCGTGACATCGTTGCACTCAGTTCATCGGGTGTCCCTGTCTACACGGAGGATGGGCCTGGCGGAGGCATCTCGCTCATCGAAGATTATAAGACCGACCTGACGGGCTTGAACGCGGACGAGGTGCGAGCGCTGTCCATGCTCAACATCCCCGAACCGCTGGTCAAGCTCGGCGTCGGGCGGGAACTCAAAGCCGCGCTGCTCAAACTATCCGCGGCCATGCCATCCACGAGCCGCGCGAACGAGACGTTCACGCGCCAGCGCATCCACTTGGACGCCTCCTGGTGGTTCGAACCAGAGGAGCCAGTCCCGCATCTTCAAACGATCCAGCAGTCGCTCTTTCAAGGACGCAAACTGCGCCTCGTCTGGCAGGATTTCAGAACAAATTTGGAACAGACCCTCAACCCGTACGGGCTGGTGGCAAAATCCAACACGTGGCATCTTGTGGCGGGAGGAAAGGATCACATCCGCGTCTTGCGCGTTTCCAAGATCATTGAAGCGCAAATGCTCGATGATATATTTGAATATCCACAGGATTTCAACTTGCCCGCCTTCTGGAAGAGTTGGTGTGAGAACTTCAAAAAGAACCGGCTCACCTTTTCAGTGACCGCGCGCGTTTCGCCTGAACTCATTGAACGCCTGCCGCGCATCTTTGGCGAACATGCGAAGCCCATCCTGGCGCAGGCAGGCAAACCCGATGAACGCGGCCGCGTCATACTGACCCTGCCTTTCGACAGCTTCGAAGCCGCACGCACACGCATCCTGAGTTGGGGACGCGCCGTGGAAGTACTTGAGCCGCTGTCCCTGCGAATGAGCGTGGCTGATTTCGCACAACAGATCGTCAATCTCTATAATCAGTAGATCACGAATCTGGCGTCCATCAAACCAGAAGCAAACCACCGAGACACGGAGGCACAGAGAAAACAAAGCTGAAACTCCGTGACTCCGTGGTGAGACTTTAAGGTTTTTACCGCGCTATCATAGTAGAATTCCTCCCATAGAAACAAACATCATCAAGGAGCGACCATGCAAATTTCAGCCTGCAGACCATATCATGCCCAGGCAGTCGGGCAAAACCTGCTTCAGATGCCTGATGGAAAGTCGGCCTTCAAAGTCTATTACATCTCCGTCATTGGACGGGACAAGCCCGAACTATATGAATGGAAACATTTATCGTGGACGCAAGCCAGCTTCGAAAAGACCTTCCTGGTAGGCGGACATGAAGGCGTTGGATTCGTGACCGCTTTTCCGCACGTCACAAAGATATTCCGCTTCTCCCCCTACGGTGAGACAATCCTGGATGTTCTCGAATACAGCACTAAAGACATGCAGCGCAAGGATTGTTCGCGTGCGGACACGTCACACGAGTTCGCCTGTTATGCCGAGGCGCTGATCGCTGCCGACGAGTATCGCGCCTGGGCTAGGGCAAAGACGGTCGAAGAATATCTTTCTTTCAGGTGCAGTCTGACCGATTTTCCTGTGGTCGGCAATACAAAACTGGCGGCATACTGGAAATAGGTATAAACCCGTTGGACACAATTCAATTTTGATCCCGATTTCCCGCACAATTTATCTAAGACGCTGGCGATGGATCGGGTGTTATAATTTAACGTGAGAATAATATTATCTGAGAATTAATTAGAGACAGCGAAAACACAATAAATCTAAATAATCTAATTTGTAGATTTTCAGACAATTATGATGGGAGACAATCATGACAGTCAAAATTTACTCTCGAAAAGACATGTTCGGGATAGCCCGCCCACCAGATCACACTCATGAAACTTTAACAGCGCTTGATATTATAAAGAGAATCTGGGCAGCTTTTAATTCCAGCTATCGTCTTTATGTTGTAGCAACAAATTTACATCAACCTAGCGCGGATATGGTTGTTCTCACAGAGAGTGGCATTGGTGTAATTGAGATGAAACATTCCTATGGGCAAATCCTAATAGGTCAAAATGGCAAGTGGATATCCGGCAACATAGAGATAACAACGGGGGCGAACAATCAGTATGGAAGCGATCCACATCTCCAAGTTCAAAGTTATACAAAACAAATACGAGACTCCTTAATACACCCAAAATCTCAACCAACATGGTTGAGCGGGCGAGCTACAGACTGGGTAAATTACAAATTCCAAACAGCAGCTTGTTTCACTCATCAAGATGCCGATCTCGATATGATAAAAAAACAAGTGAGACAAAGAAAAACGAGAGAAGAACCATGGGAAACATTCTCTGTGCTATCTCCTGACGATATTGTTGACTGGGCAATGGCACTGAGCTTTGAAAGAAATATAGAGGTAAAAAGCAAACTGGGACAAGGAAGAGCTTTTGAGAATTGTAGGCTTGAAAAATCAGAGCTTATTAGAATAGTCTCGCAACTAATGCAGGCAACCGAATGGAACGATATATACAATTTAATGCCGACGGGTAATCCATTTGGCTATCTGATAGCCTTACCTCGTACTCCCGAGCGAACATATAATATAGGCCTTGACAAAGACAAGACCGTTATTGGAAGAGACTTTCACGCTTGCACAATTCCAATACCTAATTCCTATTCACTTGTAAGTAAAATACACCTCCAGATAATTAGAAAAGTCGGTGGAATTTTTATTGAGGATTTGAACAGCAAAAATGGCACATATCTTAATGGCAAGAAGCTTGACTCAACAAAACGCTTATTGACAGGAAATCTCGTTACGTTAGGTAGCCCGCAATATGGTGACAATATATTCTCCTTCGAATTCAAACAGGAATTACCTAATCCACCATCTACAGAAGTTCCATCATTATTGAGCAAAGTAGATTAGAACATCAGATTGATATAGATTGTGCGGAGTTTCCTTATGAAAATTGACAAATACGAGATTATCAAGGATATTGGCAGTGGGGGGATGTCTAACGTGTTTCTTGCTAGAGATACGATGATTGATAGGGAAGTAGCGCTCAAAGTAATGAAAGAAAGTATCGAGGATGATGATAAGTACAAAAAACGATTTCAGCGAGAAATAAAAGCAATAGTTGCCTTGGAGCATGAATCTATCGTGCCACTATACGATACAGGGGAATTTAATGGGCATTTATATATAGTAATGCGATATATGGCTAATGGATCATTAATTCACTTGATTCAAGATAAATTTCCTCTCGAGAATAATAAGATTAAGGAGATTTTCAGAAGAATCTCATTTGCCTTGGATGTAGTACACAATTGCGGAATGATACATAGAGATATAAAGCCGTCCAATATTTTATTCGATAAATATGACGCCGCTTATTTATCGGATTTTGGGATCGTAAAATCATTAAATAAGCAAAACACAACCATCACAGAAAGTACCCACAATGGGGTATTGCAATATATTGGCACTCCTGCATATATGAGTCCTGAGCAAATTGATGGATTGGGTATTGACCGACGCAGTGATATTTACTCATTAGGAATTACATTATTTCAAGTTTTAACAGGACAACTACCATTCAATTCACAAACACCAACAGCAATTTTTGTGGCGCACAAGACAGAACCCGTGCCATCAATTCTAGATTATCGGCAAGATTTATCCCCTGATTGGGATTTCATCATACAAAAATGTACGGCAAAAAAGCCTGACGCTAGGTATTCGACGATGATTGACTTTGTAAAAGCCCTAAATGAAGCAGGAGATCAAAACAGCAGTATAACTATTTCTCTTCCTCACATCCCATCTACCCAATCGGCCTCCACAAAAACAATAGAAAGAGGAATTTCCTCCCAGAATGTTAATTCTGTAAAGCTAATAAATAAATTGAAGTTTCGAGATGATCAAATATCATTGCTAGCTTTTACCCCGGATGGTCAAAATATTATCTCCGCAAATCGCAACATTTCTGTATGGGATTTAGATGGAAGATTAATATTTGACATTGCAAAACAAGATAATATCGAACAACTCCAATTTTGTTCACTTTGCTTTACTCCAGAAGGAAAAATAGTTTATATAAGTGATATCGTAGGTTCAATTTATGCATTGGACATTACAGCACGAAAATTATCTTATGAAATAAAACTTACTTCAAAAGACACAACTAGTTTACACAACCCTGTCTATATAGCTTGCAGTAATAATGGGGAGGTTCTAGCAGCCGCAAACAAATATTCTCTGTATATATGGAAAAGTGAAAGTTTCAGGAATCCTGTTTTACACCAAATCAATAATGTTCCGGGAACAATAAAGCATTTATCGTTTAGCCCAGACAACAAAATAATTGCGATTGGCAGAGGATCTCCAAGTAATAAAGCAGAAATTTGGGATGCTAACCACACAGAACTAATAGCAAACTTTAACAACCCTAATCAAGAAGCCGTTAGCGATATCGCATTTAGCCCAACTGGAAACTTTATGGCATTTTGCGATTGTATAGGTAGGATATATACTTACAAGACATCAAATGGCACCTTTGACTCAAATATGATCTTTCACCAAGAAATTAAAGCACATCAAGGCAACAATCCAACTTTTATTGCATTCTCGAACAATGGGAAGTTACTACTATCTGGAGGCTATGACAGTTTAAATGAAGAAAATGTAAAGTTGTGGGATGTATCTACATCGAAAAAAATAGCATTTATGCCTGAACCCGAAAAGGCAATACAATGTGTATCTTTTTCACCTGACGGGATGAAATTTATTGCTGGAGGAAAAGATTCCTTTATTTATATTTGGGGAATAAACGAATAGTACTAATCACAAGTGCTTTCAGAATTAAATGAGTAAAGAACACGAGGTGATTGGAAAATAGATTGTAAAAATCTGCCCCAGTTCGTTGAAGTCCACCAAAGCGGACTCGCGCAATTAGCCCAAAGGCGGTGGATTGAGCCTGTCGAAATCGCTTCCATATGCCGAGGGATGCTTTAGTCCGCACGACAAGATGCGGTTGGGAAAGAGATTGTAAAGAGTGACCTCACCCCCAACCCCTCTCCAAATGGAGATGGGAGTCTGTGTCTCATATGCGGCGCGGTTGAGGTAAAGACCTGACAGGCGGTGTACTGTGACCGCAGGGAGTGTCGAAGTATTTCATCGTGGCGCGAATTGATCGGACTTCTCTGAATCGCGTTGCGAAGTCGGTTGATCGAGGTTCTGTGAAAACTTGCCATATCTGGCGACAAATCCGATTCCCAACTGCGATACCCTTCGCTCAGAGCGAATGTACGGTGATAAGATTAACCAAAACCATTCAAGGAGATTTCCCATGACTGCACGCGTTGAATCGTTTATGACTGCCCGTTTGTTCCTTGTCCCGCAATTTGAGGATGAGCGCTTGTTTTTCCTGAGCAACTTGTCGGGGCATTTAAGTTTGTATGCCATGTTTTATGGCGGAAGTGTGCCGATGCCATTACTGCCGCCGCAGATCGCTTTGCAAAATCCCGAATTGATCGACGGGCACTCTTTTTATGTCTTCCCAAAGATTGAAAAAATCCTGGTGATTATTGACAACAATGGCGATGAAAATTATCAGCCGATGCTGATTCCGCTCGAAGGTGGGTTCCCCGAACCTGCTTTTCATAATTATTTCAAGGATTACCGCGTGCATTTGGGCGAATGTGATAAAGAGAAAAATATAGCCTATCTGCTGGCCGAACGGCGCGATAAACCGATGCAGGAAACCTATAAAGCGGATTTGAAAACCGGCAAGTTGACCATGATCGCGGAAGGCGAATGGGGATTCGTCCCATCGGCTCATACTGCGAATCATTCAGGTCTTTTACTTGGCAGTGGATATACAATGGGCGATAGCGTTTTGTATCTATGGAAAAAAGGCAAATTGTCTGTTGTTTATGGCAAGCCAATCGAAGAACGCACACCGGGCGAAAAGGTCGCATTGAATGGATTGGGGAGCGCGCTGTTTTCTCCGAGCGAAAAGGGCGTCATCGTAACGAGTGCTGTCTTTGATGATGCTTTCAGCTTGGGTTACATTGATTTGAAAAAGCCCGGCGTGATCGAACCGGTCAAGACCACAGGGATGCTACATGTGGGTATGGGAGAGATGACCGAACTCTCGCATGTTTTCAAAAATCGCTATCTTGTGCAATACAATATTGACGGCTGTTCCTGGGCTTATGAAGCTGTCTTCAATGAAGAGAAGCGGACGATGAATTTGAAATATCCATTGGTGGGATATGAACCCTTGAGCGGCGGTATGCTCGAGCATATTGATTACAATAAATCCAGCGACTTATATGCCCTGTCTTTTTCGACCGCGGTTTCACCCACACAGATTTACACCATTGAAGGAAAACGCCGCGATGATTACCTTCGTCATACCGATGAAATGATATTGGGCATTACAGAGGAGAGTCTCTCGCCCGGTGAGGATGCTTCCTTTACTTCGCATGATGGATTGCGCGTCTCCGCGCGTTTATACCTGCCCGCCAAATCGCTGGGATTCAAAGAGCCGCGTCCGCTGGTGTATTACATCCACGGCGGGCCTCAAAGCCAGGAACGTCCGGACTTTGCATGGTTTTCGATGCCGCTCATTCAATTTTTGACATTACGCGGATTTGCCGTCTTCGTCCCGAACGTACGCGGCTCGACCGGCTACGGTCTTTCTTACGCCAAGCACGTTGACCGCGATTGGGGCGGCCAGGACCGTCTAGACCATGTCCATGCGATGACAAAAGTTTTGCCGAAAGATAAGCGCCTGGATGTCAAACGCGCGGCGGTGATGGGTCGCTCATATGGCGGTTACATGACCTTAATGCAAGCCGGTCTTCACCCTGATTTATGGAAGGCTTCGTGTGATATGTTTGGGCCCTACGACCTGCTGACTTTCTCCGAACGCATTCCTGAAACATGGAAGCCATCCTTAAAGATCGAACTTGGCGATCCGGCGATTCCTGAAGAAAAGGCATTCCTCATCGAGCGCTCACCCAAGACCCATCTCGAAAATATGGCCGCGCCGATGCTGGTCATTCAAGGTCGCAATGATCCGCGCGTGGTCGCGGCGGAATCGGAAGATCTGGTCAGGCAATTGCAGGCAAAGGGCAAGCAATTGGAATTGTTGGTCTTTGAAAATGAAGGTCATGATGTGTTGAAATACGAAAACCGCGTGACTTGCTATAACGCCATTACCGATTTCTTCTCGAAGTTTCTCAACCCGTAGTTCATGACTTTCCCGTCTCTGCTTTTGGCGCTGGCAATTGCATTGTCGCTCGATGCGATTGAGCAAATCCGTTACGTGGATGGGGCAGGTCCGCGTGGCAAAGTCAATTTCCCGATGAGCTTGTCCAAGACGCTGACGGTGGATTAAAAAAATTCAGGTCACGCTTCAAGCGTGACCTGCTCTCTACTTTCTACTCTCCTCTCTCTATTCTCAGGCGTGTTGTTCCACCAGGTAAGTATATCCGTCGTTGATATGATTGCTGGCGGAGAGATGCCGGCGGATATACTGTCCGCAGTTACTGCCGATGTAATTCTCTTCAGCCTCGCCAATGCTGACGATCACATCATAGCCATTCTTTTGCAGGTTATTGACCAGCTCATATTGGGCATCCCGCTGCAAGGGGTCAATATAGCTGGTCAGGTTATTTTCAACGGCCCGATAAGTGGGATTCAAAGGCGTGATCTTGATCAGGAAAATTTGCGGGTCAAAATAGTTCAGTAAAACTTCGGGGTCAACAGGCATGCCCTCTGCCAGCGCAAAGTTGAGCGTGATCTTGCGGTCTCCGGGCGCATAAAAGCGCCGACCGTATTCCGCCATCTGTTCAAAACTCCATTTTTTTATCGGGATGACTTTATCGCGCAGGCTCAAGTCCGTGGTGTGGATGGAAAACTGGAATTGGAACATCCCGCCGCTATATTGCTCCTGCTTGATCTGCAGCAACTGCTCCATAAATCGTTCGATTCCCGCCGGGGCAACGGTGGAGATGGATGGCATAAAGCCGGGCACATCGTATCGCGAGGGCATTTCCCTGAGCACATTTAAAACAGCAGGATTCAAAGCCGGTTCACCCATGCGCGCAAACTGGATTTTAAACTGCCGCACCGGGACTCTGCCATCTGGAAACCGTTTCCGCACCAGGAAATCTATCTGCTCGAATATCTGCTCCGCCGTGGGCTTGCCCTCGTAATATCCGCCTGCATCACACATCTGACAGCCAATAGGACAACCAAACATGGTGGATACCAGCAAGACCCATTTTTGGGAGCGAGGCGTGGGCGGCTGTAAGGCCTCCACACATTCCACCAGTTTGCCGTCCTCCATTTCGGCGATGTAGACGATGGCTACATCTTCCCTGCCGGATGAAGCGATGATTTTCATAAATGATTCTCCTTGTCATACAGATAATTAATTTTCATGGCCGCCATCATCCCGTCCCCAACTGCAATGGATGCCTGACGAAAGTTACCGTTAAGTACGTCGCCGGCAAAGTATAACACTCCCTTTTGTTCCAAATCCGCCTTTTTTGCTTCCAGCGCCGGGGAGATAAAATCGAGGCGGGGACGCCTGCCCAACGCGCCGATCAGATAATCGGCGCGCAGGTTTTGCTGCCCCTGGGCAGATTGGCAGGTGATGCACAGTCTGTCATCCATCTGGATCGAGGTGATGGTTTGCCCCGTCTGATAGCGGATGTCTGGATTGGTCGCTGCGCGCTCCCGTAACAGAGGCAGGCAGCGGGTACGTTCGCCGCGGTTGAGGATCACGATGCGGTTTTTGCGTCCCAGGTTCAGGGCGTAATCGAAAGCAGCATCCCCCGCGCCCGCGATGACAACGTCACAATCTTCGATATCGGCCAGGCTGTGAATTTCATAGAAGATATATGCGCTGGCGGCCTCGGAAAACAGGCCTGGGTCAAACCGGATCGGCGTTGTACCCGAGGCGACCACAACGATGTGCGCCTGATAAAGCTCCTGGGCAGTGGTCAGCTCAAAATATTGACGATGATCGAGTCCAGTTACTTTCTGATGGATGATTTCAAGGCCCGCTCCTTTAGCCTGCTCATTGAACAATTTGACAAGATTCCTGCCGGGGATGCCGCGCGGAAAACCCGGATAGTTTTCAACCAGGTTGGCGTTCCGCAACAAACCGCCGGGAGTTTCGGCTTCGAAAAGCATGGATGGAATCCCAAACCGTCTGAGCTGTAGGGCAGTTGTCAGCCCGGCAGGACCGGCGCCGATGATGGCAATGGACTTATTTTGCATGGCCACTCTCCAGCACGGTCAGCACTTCATCCACGCGCGCCAAACGGGCAAATCCATGTGCAAGGTTTAAAAGTGAGGCGCGATGAAAGGCAAGGTTGTATGTGGCACAGCCATCGATCAGAAAGAGCACGTCAAAGCCGCGCACAAAAGCCGAGCGAGCCGTCGTCTCACAGCATAGATGGGTCATTACGCCCGCAATAACCACCTGTCTGACCTGTTTTGCACGCAGGATCTCTTCCAGGCGGGTATTGTGGAAGGCATCATACTGTGCTTTTTCGAGCACAAGTCCGGTGCTTGTATCCAGCTCCGAAACAATTACGCTGAGAGATTCCTCAGGCTGTAGCATAGCGCGCCACCAGGAGGCCATCCGTCCTGCGTTTTCGGCCGTATTCAGGTGACGGGTGAAAACGATGGGCAGGCTTTGTGTATGAAAAGCCTCGACCAGACGCACCACTCCTGGCAGAATGGCCTCCATGCTGGGAACATACGCATGAGAGTTTGCGGCACAGAAATAATCCTGCATGTCCAGTACTAACAAGGCGCTGTTCTGTATTTGGAGAGGCCGCCCTTCCCACGAACGGATAGAACGACACTCGGACTGCATTTCTTCTGCGCGCGCACGGATATTTTCAACGGTAAAGTAGCTTTCTTTTAACAGATCAAACTCCGGGAGAGAAAATATTTGGTAATTGTAACCGCGCAGGTCACGCTTGAAGCGTGACCTGCTGAAACAACCTTGACACTCTTCATTCCATGATCCGGGAAAATTGCAGCCCTGATTGGTTATCCTGTCATTTCATTCTGCCAGACAACCACCCGGTTACGCCCGGTTGCCTTGGCCTGATACATTGCTTTATCGGCGTTGGAGATAAGTTCTTCACCTGTATTTCCATCCAATGGAAATACAGATATGCCGCAGGATATGGTGGTTTGGATACTGCTGTGTCCCAGGGGCATTGTGAATCCCATAAATGATTTCCTCCACCTCTCGGCGATTTCCAAAGTCTTTGCAACTGTTACGTTTGGCAGGATGATCAGGAATTCCTCCCCCCCATAGCGGCATGCAATATCAACAACACGAGTCTGGCTTAGGAGCTGGGCAGCCAGCTTCCGCAACACCACGTCGCCGGTATCATGCCCAAAGGCATCGTTTATTTTTTTGAAGTAGTCAATGTCTATCATTACAAAGCTGATCGGATAATTTTCGCGCACGGCACGCGCGAGTTCGCGCTTCAATGTTTCGTCCAAATAGCGGCGGTTATACAGTCCCGTCAGCGGATCACGGATGGCCTGCTCGCGCAGTTCGGTTTGCAGGCTTTGGATTTGATCCAATTGTAAATGGAGCTGCTGGTTTGCTTGTTGAAGTTTTTGTTCGTTGAGTTTGGTGGCAGTGATATCTTCCTTTACAGCCACATAATGTGTTGTAACGCCGCTATTATCTATAATGGGTGAGATGCTTGCGGATTCGTAATATAACTCGCCATTCTTTTTCTGGTTGACGAATTCACCGCGCCATTCCCTGCCGGAAGTGATCGTTTCCCACAACTGGCGGTGGACTTCTTCGGGTGTCTGATCGGTTTTCAATATGCGTGGATTCTTCCCAATCGCCTCTTCCGATGTATAACCGGTAATCTCGGTAAATTTCGGATTGACATATTCGATACTCCCCGTTGTATCTGTGATCACAATGCTGGCCGGGCTTTGTTCAACGGCGCGCGATAACTGCAGCAGTTTTTCTTCCGCCCGCTTACGTTGGATGATTTCCCAGACGACATCGGCAATGTAGGCGACAAGGTCAACATCTTTATCGTCGTAATCTGTGGGTTTGTTCCCTACCCCAAGGATGGATACGACGCGCCCCTGTCGCAAAATGGGTACAACCAGTTCTCGAATGGCTTCGGCATGGCCGTCCGGCAGGCCCTTGCGATGGGGCAGCGCCGCGTAGTCGTTGTGGATAACCGGTTTTCGCTGGCGGACACAATCCGCCCAGACGCCAGCCTGGTCAATGCTGTAGTGCATGCCCTTGCCTTCGGCTTTACAGAATTCCTTCTCAGTACGCGTGGACCAGGCCTGAAGTGAGAGCGTTTTTTGGTCCGCCTCGACAAAGTGGTAGAAGCCGATTGGACTATTAGTGATTTGTCCGATCTCATCCAGCGCCCGTTGCATAAGTTCTTCCAGGGAATGCGCAGCGGCAAACTCCAATAACCTAATGCGCATCTGGAAGATTTCTTCTGCCCGTCTGCGTTCGGTGATATTCTCGACAACGGAGAGAATCCTGGGTATTGAACCGTCTGGTGCGAACAGTGGCACAGCTCTATACAGCTGGTGATGACCATTTATCAACAGTTCGAAAGTTGTTTCATTCCCCTCGAACGTTTTCAGGTAGTGTTCTCTTACGATATCTGTGTTGTCACCGAAAACCTGCTCCAGCGTCAGACCCACAAACTGGTCTGGATCCAGATTTTGCTTCTTGAATTCCTGGCCGGATGTAAAACCAATGGTCAGATCTTTTTCAATGATAGAGATATAGGAATTGGGATAGTTCTCGGCAATTGCGCGCAGAAGCGACTCGCTCTCCTGCAGTGATTGTCGGGTTTGTATTCTCTCCATTGCTTTCCCCAGCCGTTCGGCAATCGCCCCAAGCAGCCGCCCTTCCTGCCACAAAAAAGGCCCATCATCACTGTCGGGTCGGGCTTCAAGGTAGCATATCTCCACACTGCCAACCTGCGCGCCGTGCACACGAATGGGGCGCTGTTGCTGCCAGGGAGTTTGTTCGAAGTTGGTCGTGCTGAATATTTGCCCACCTGATGTGATCCGAGCGCAAGTGATGGACGGGTATTGCAGGGCCGGCGGTAAAAGTTCGACCACGCCCTGCATCAACACCTCAGGTGCATCGCCGCTTATTTCGGCAAGGTTGGACAGACCAAACAGGCAATTCAACTCTTTGACCCGCTCGCCCAACTCATGGGTACGCTGTTCCAACACTTCTTCTGCCTGCTTGCGTTCGGTGATGTCAACCTCAATGCCATCCCAATAGATTTTCTCATTATGCTTTCGCGGCGTAGACGTATAATGCGACCATCTGATTTCTCCATTAGGATTAAATACCCGGACAACAGTATCAAAAGTCGTCATATTTTTCAATGCCGTCGCTTCTTCATCTATTAATCTTTGAATATCATCTTTATGAATTTTATTGTAGATTAAACTTGAATCTGCAATCGCTTGTTCGGGAGTGCAGCCATAAAATTTGGCGACCATGTTACTTATGTGCCTGATCCTCTTATCAACCTCGCCATTACCCATTACAGTCCACGCTAACTGATATACCATGGAGTTTTTAAGGTTATTCTCTAATTGAAGTAATTGAAGCGTTTTTTCTTCCGCTTTTTCTTTGGCTTCATTTAATTTTTGTTCTGCCTGCTTGCGCTCGGTGATTTCCCCTTGTGCCTGCTCGTATAATTGAACATTTCGGATGGCTGTCACGGCCTGGGCAGCGAGCATTTGAGCCAATTGAACATCCGCTTGAATGAAGATTCGCCGATGTGAGTTGGCAACCACGTTCAGTACGCCGATGACCTGGCCTTCCAAAAGCAAGGGAACTCCCATTACTGCGCTGGGAGGCCAGGGTACAATGACAGTGGCGCGTCCTTCCCAGTTTGTATAGTCGTTGACAATCAGCGGCTGCGATGTCTGAAATACCCGACCGGCCACACCTTCGTTCAATTGCAGCACTGTACCAGCGCGACCTTCATTAACCACAGAACCTTCCACCAGCCGTAGCGCATGTTCGTCTGAGTCATATAGGTAAATACCACCACCTCGGTCAGCGTCAAACAGGTCCACTGCGTAGTTCAAAATACGGTTCAGTAGAGTGATCGTCTCTAACTCAAACCCAATATCCAACGAAACTTTATGCAGAATCTGTAGAGCGCGGTTGTGCTTTTCAAGAGCCGCTTCTGCCTGCTTGCGCTCGGTGACGTCGTCTTCCAGATCGGCAAATAAGCGGCGATTAACCATCAGAAAAAGGGATAAGGTAAGCACAATAAAAAGCATTTGATACGTTATGAGCAACAGCGTCTCAAAGGTATTAGAGTGGAAGAAGTCGTTTCCCGAAGGCACGACCAGTTCTACCGCGATGCGGGCAATGCTAATCAGACAAAAACCGAGGAATACCTGCCCAACGCCGCGCGTGATGGGACGCATCCCCGCTTTGACCCGGTGCAGCATGAGCCAGGCGGCGTGGGAGCAAATCGCCAGCAATCCCAGCGAGATGATGATATTGCGGACAGCCAGGTTGGGAAGAACAAAAACAAAGTATGCATGGGCGACAATAAAAGCCGCCAACAGAATGTAATTGTGAATCTGGGGCCCGCGTTTCCCGGTAAAGTGTTCCAATCCAATCAACAGCAGGATGGTACCGCCGATAATCATGGTATTGCTGACCGTCATCGAAAGGAAATCCGGCACAATGCCGCGCAGGATTATCAGCACCAGCGCGAAGAATTGCATTATAAAGTCAGCAAGCCAGAAACCAAGCCCCGGAAAGCGCCTGCGGTTTTGTTTCCACAGGATCGCCATGACGATCATACAAACGAAATTGCTGATCGCATAACTGAAGACCACGGTTCGCGCGTCAAGCAGGTTCATGAAACACCTCTATTCGTCGGCTGGCTGCCTGTATGAACTTTACACTCCTGATGTTTACACCGCGCACATAAAGCGCAATGCCGCCCAGGATGATGGCGGAAATCAACGGGAGCCAGAGGAAGGGCGTGTAAATCATTTGGGTGCGTTTCATTTGAGTTGAAAGTCATGCGTCTCTCTGGTAAAGTGAGTTTGGATAAACCACTTCAGGAGAAACCTCATGGCTTTCAACTCACAAGAGATTATACAAGATATACGC